>Ga0180433_10003994_pt1 | contig 21051 bp, 26 predicted proteins | sample SS_ome_8_FD_132980 | JGI IMG/M metagenome (GOLD analysis project Ga0180433, IMG submission 132980) | Hypersaline lake sediment archaeal communities from the Salton Sea, California, USA - SS_1_D_1 metaG | ecosystem: Environmental > Aquatic > Non-marine Saline and Alkaline > Hypersaline >... | reverse complement strand
GTACACTTCGCTCGACTTGTCAACGAACAGGATTTGCTCGATCCCAGGTAGTGAGATAACTCCAATGCCACCACCAGCTCCGCCACCTGTTCCCTTTGGAAGAGTTGGTCCATGAAGTGTCATCAGTAATCCGTCCCTACGTCGAGTGCGTCAAATCGCTGCCCTGGGGCAATGAGGTTGGTCCAGATTCCGACTGCTTCTGGGTCACTGTTGTATCCGGTATGGTGTGAGACAAAGTTAGGGGTCTGGGCGGCAGACCGGCCAAAGGGATTATTGCCAGCGAGACTTCCATGTTCAATGGTCGAGAATTTTATCTTAATATCGTCATTTCCAGTCGTCCAGTAAATTGCGGGGCTGCCTGACACACCCTTTAAGTAGGAACGTTTAATCACAATGTCAATACCTGGGTTAGTGTCAATTTGAATTGGATATTGCCATACTGCTGAGCCAATTATCTCAGAGTCGGAGATCTCAAAAGCTCCAGATGCAGTGACGGCAAACTGCACGCCACCGGTCAAAACACTCCCATTCTGCAGGTAGAGCTTGCCATTTGTACCAGCCAGCACCACTTTTCCCGTGAGGTTCAGCCGTCGAGTGATTACGCACTCCCCAGACAAGATGGTCAAGACGCCGCCTGCTCTGGATATAGTATGCCCGTGCCCGTCAATGTACACGCAAAAGTCTGGTGGGCGGAGCAATGCTGCTACTGCCTCATCCTTCCACAAATGAACAGTGATGTCATCAAAGGTACAACTGTCGAGCGCATCCTGCGTCGTCGCGTACCAGTCTTTCATGCCGGCGCTGCCTACATAACGCGTCGGAGCGACGTGGGAGATTTCGGGAGCGATGCCTACTTCCATAACGTTGCCTTCGATAACCCAGCCAGTGACAGCAACTGTCGACTCTAGGTCAGGAACGTTTGCTCCACCAACGAAGTGGTTATCTTTGACAACCACATCACCCGCAGGGGCTGCGCTGGTGTAGACCTTAGCGGCAGCAGCTACCTCCCCGAAAAACGAATTTTGTGAAATGAAAACATCTTGAACCGCGGCTCCGTTCAGCCAAATTGATCCAACTCCTCCAGCAGCCGCACAGTTGCATCGTTCGACCCTCAAGTCTCCGCCGATCATTCTGATGAACCCACCCAGAATTTGACAATCCTCGAAGGCAAGGCGGTTGCCAGTATTCGCGTCGGTCAGAAGGATTGCGTGAAATCCCGTAACCCCTGTTCCGGACACGATGTCGCAGCAGACAAACCTAAGATCCGCGCCGGTCGCCACGGAAATGAAGGCCGTATTGTTCGCCGGCTTCAAAATACAGCAGTCGTGAAACTCGACATATTTTGTCATCGCACCAGAAGCAATAATTACAGCGTCTGCCGACGTCGCCTCGATCGTTAAATTCCAAATAGCCGTCTCGTCCGCCGTAATCGTCAGAACGGTGGCCGTATTCTGAATAATCGTCGACTCTCTATTTACACCCTGCAAGTAAATGTAGTCTGTGTTCAGCGTCAACGCTTCGTCGTAAATTCCTGGGTAGATATAAATAAGAATTCGGTTCGTCGTCGTTGGAGTCAGAGCCACCGCGGCATCGATGGCGTCTTGGATAGAGTTGAACGGCAGTTGCTGCGTGCCATCGGCGACGTAGACCTCGCTCGACTTGTCAACGACCAAGACCTGCTCGATGCCAGGAAGTGAGATCGTCCCGAGACCGCCACCGCCGGTGCTACCAACAGGACTTCCCAGCGTAGGTCCAAAAAGCGTACGCATGGGCTAGTCCTCCGAGCGCCCAATATAGAGCGTCCCGTCATCGGTTCCTAGACGGATAACGCTCACCTGATCGTCCACACCAATCCGAGTCGGTGTGTATTCAGCAACAGCCCTGGCCGGGAGAGGAAAATGAGTCGCCGTGGCTGCTCCGCCGGCAGCAACGCGAATCCAACAATCGTAGTCTGACCACAGCCAGTGTGCCTTGCCAACAGTCAGTGCAGCGCTTGCTGCAGATACTGCGGTGAACGGAACGGATTGACCCTCCTGCGCAACAGGACGGAAGGCGATGCGCCGCATAACTCGTCCGGATTCCCTCATCGTTTGCTCCTACTGCGCCGCGAAGCCGCGTCGTATCATGTAAATTGTCAAAGCATCGTCTGCCGCTATAACACCGCCAGATTCCAATTGGAGAGCAAGGAAGAATCCGACGTAGTCTAACTGTCCCACTCCGGTGTACATGAACTTCGCCGCCGTTCGACCAGCAATCCCCTCTGGGTGTGTAGCAGCGACGGGAAAGCGAATTGGCGCATAGACGACCGTGTTGAACTGTTCCTCGGCGTCGACGCCTGGATCGTAGGTAACCTCGCTTTGGTGATACCAGACGTTCGGAGCATTCGGATATGGTGTATCCAAATATCCATCGAGTCGATTTTGATGTGGGTACCAAACCGGAACCAAGCCGAGCCGTGTTACCTCTACTCCGCTATCGATAGCGTTGTGGATGAGAAGTGCAAACCGGTTCCCCATGCCAACTTCAACGAACAACGGGTTACCAGCCGGTGCGTCAGGGTCCTGAGGCACCGGGGCGTCGTTAGCAATCTCCGCTGGCCCTGCAAGGTCGGCGAGAAGCGTTAGTCCATCGAAATTTCCATATGGTGGTGCCATGGGGTTTCTCCTAAGTTGGCGGGGTCGGCCACCCTGAGTTTCACACAACAACGTGTACGTCGTCAAGATGCACTTGTTTTTAAGTCATGCTGAAAGACGCGAAGGGGCACAAGTGGTGTAGGTGTACCTGAGTGTAAGACCTACGAAAACGCTCAGTACTACGAGTAAGTGGCACACTGCGTGCTATATATAAAACGTCGCGCGTTCTTTCAATAGTCTTTGCTATGCATATTAAGATCACACCTCATATGATTTAAAGGGCAATAGGTTATCTAACATAGATAGGTTAAAAGCTTAGGATGAGGTGATAGGATAAGCATTAAGCATACTATCTAGCAGATTTTTGTTACAATTCTCAAAGACTTTGAAATACTAGTCTATTTCTTAAGGTGAACTATAAAGCTCTTTGCAGAGTAACTGAGAGAACGCGTACGCGCACAGACGCGTGTGCGCACCTGACTATACGTTGGCGGGGCCAAGTGATCTCTGCTGGCTTGTTTTGAGCGAGACGTTGATCCGCAACTTGACCGTTCTGCCAACGTAATTGTAAGATGCACCCATGGTCTTCCCAGTTGGACAGTTCGTCGCCGTTACAGGAACCGTGGGCGCTGCTGGCGCTGCTGCTGCTGCCGCGTACCTGAACAGAAGCAATGCCGAGCTAGAGTCGGGCGAGCTTGTTCGTAGGGTCATCACGCCACAAAACGATATCTGGGCTCAGTACATCACTGATGCTGGCGTGGTGCAGCGAGGGTGGCGATGGAGGATCGCTCGGTCAGGAGCCAGGACAGGTCAGCGCATCATCCATCCAGGCGTCGACATCTCGGCCCCACAGGGAACACCCATTCACGCCATGCGAAGCGGTATCGTCGAGCACTCCGGCCTAAACTCGGGTTATGGTGAAGTGATTTTAATTCGACATCGCGATGGATCTTCGTCTTGGTATGCGCACCTGAACGATCGACTTGTACGTAGAGGACAACTCGTCGCGGGTGGAGAAATCATCGCTACAATGGGCCGGACGAGCAGTATCGGAGCCAAACCGGTCGATCTATCCAGGCAAGGGCGCCCAGGAGACCCGAGGACCACTGGCTTCCCTGGGATGAACCCCCACCTCCACATGAGCGTTCATGGCGTAGGACCCCTCACAGGAGCCGATGGAGGCCCATTGTTCGCTAGTGGGCGCCTCCCCGCCCTTGCGCCCCGTAGGAGCGCCGTCAGACGCCTTGGCGGGGCAGATGTGATCGGCATGTCTACCGACAACCACCGCGGTGCCAGATTGAACGAGTATCAGTGGGGGGTGGACCCGCAGGCATACATTGGTTCTCATGGTGTGCGCCTCATCATGTAGGGCGATCTGCTCTCGTTACTCTGTCATCTCAAGCACATCGCCCATGCAGTTTTTTTGGCGTCTGAAAGATGTTGACGGGAAGCCATCTAATCAGGCATCCTGGTCATCGCTGGTAAGGAACCGCAGACGGGGAACAGAAAGCACGTAGTGGGTAACCCCCTCTCTCCGAACCTCCGAACTGTCCGAATCAGCCCCAAACCTTTGAATACGTAAGTATTCGGGGGGGCGGGGTTACTCATTACGTGCGCTCAGATATTGGGGAGTCTGGTAATGGCATCTGCGTCGGCAAAGGTGACTCCAGAAAAAGTAGTAGCCGTCGATCCAAAAAACATCAAACCACATCCTGATAACGAACGAATTTACGGCGATATACCTAGCGCGATCCTTGTACAAGATATTCGCGAGCATGGCGTTATTCAGCCACTTGTTTGCGATAAAAAAACAAAAGAAGTCATTTCCGGACGTCGCCGACATGCTGCAGCATTACGTGCTGGGCTAACGGAAGTCCCGGTCATTTGGAGAAGCTACACCGATAATAATGCGATGGTAGAAGCCATCGTTTTACACAATACATATCGCCAAAAAACCGACCGACAAATTTTATTGGAGGTTGAAGCTCTTGCTCGTGTAGAAAAACTTCGGGCGCAGGAGCGAAAAGACGAAGGCAGCAAAAAGGGGGGCATAGCTTCGAGAGGCACCCCGAAATCACAGGGGAAAGAGCTAACAGGTGATCGCAACGTTGCGGTTTTGGAACCCATCTTGGATCCGTCTATACCGGCAGGTGTAAAGGGTGTTCGTGTCAGAAAAAAGCGTTCCTCTGCACGTACAACGTCAGGTGAAGTAGGAAATGCTGTAGGGCGATCGGCACGTACAGTAGAAAAAGCCATGTCGGTAATCAATGATGCGAAAAAACGTCATGGCGACAATTGGACTGAAGCTCCTGAGGTAAAAGCGGTACTTACGGGCAAGGCAACAATCAATAAGGCATCACAAAATATTACTACGCGCAAGCGCGAAAAAGAATTCAAAGAAAAAGCCAAAGCATTCGATGTTGCAGAACTGGATGTTCGTCATTCGAGCAGTATTGAAGATATTGATAATGAATCAATCGACCACGTCATAGTCGATCCACCATACGGTGTAGCTACTGGTTTTATTGCGACGTTCAAAGACCGCTCTGACATGTCGTCGACTTTTGGGGACTGGGATTCAGGCGAGCTTCTCCTGGGTGAAATTGAGGATTGGATAAGCGAGTGGGATCGCGTCATGAAGACGGGTGGAAACATCGCGGTGTTTTGTGCCGACACCTACCTTAGTTTTGTCAAAGCGATTCTGAAAAACCATGGGTTCAACGGAATCACCACCATCGTGTGGCACAAGAGCAACCCAGAGCCAGTTGTGCGTCAGACCAATTTTGTTTCCAGTTGTGAATACATTGTGACTGCCTTCAAGGGGCCAAAGAGAAATACATTCCACTGGAAGGGTCAAAACGAAATGCACAATGTTGTGCGTGGAGCAATTTGCGCTGGCAAGGAAAGGATGAATCATCCTACTCAAAAGCCCTTGTGGTTGATGAGTTGGCTAATAGAGAGACTTACTGACCCAGGAGACGTCGTGCTGGATAATTTTGCAGGTGTTGGCTCGACGGGGGAAGCATGTAAAAATGCGAAGCGAAACTTTATCCTAGTTGAGAGCAAAGAAGAATATGTAATAAAAATTCAAGCACGCCTTGGATAGTATGAACACAATAGAAAAGATTTCGTTGTTCCGTAAGTGTTTTACTGGTCGTGAAGGCGTTGTTGCAATCAGACAAGACGACAAGAGTTACCGACCTTACCGACGAAAGCTTACAGACGAGATCATCATTCAACATATGCGTGGCAATGTCATGATAGGCGCCTACCCATTGGAGCCTGACGGGACCACGCCGTGGGTGGCGGCTGACTTTGATGGCCACAACGGCACTGCGTTTGCGGACTCGCGAGAAGTCGCTGACATGCTTGTTGACGTTGGAATTACGCCAATATGCAACACGAGCCAATCTGGAAAGGGCGTTCACGTTAGAGTCGTTTTTGACGAGCCGATGGAAGCGTGGATAGCTCGAAGCTTGATCTTGGCAATAATTGATGAAACAGGCGTTGAACACCTGACAGAGGGAGGGTCATACGACAGACCGTTCCCTACACAAGATCGTTTACGCGACGACTCGAAGGCGATCGGCAACCAAATTGCCATGCCTCTTCATAAGGGCGCAGCTGATGAACGCAGAGGCGCGCTGCTCCTGGATCAGCAATTTTCGTTGGTGCCACTCGGCGATGCTACCTGGGACATTCTGGAGCTGTACGAGTGGGTTACACGCGATCAAATAGTAAACGCCATGATGGAGCTAGGTAGGGTCCATGAGTTGACAAAACAAGTTGGCCCACTCCCCTACTCAGGTTCTCCTGACAGGCAAAACAATGACGAGCCTGGGCTAGAGGAACGAAAGGGGCCTATACTCTATTTGCTCAGGCAGTGTGAGTTTTTCAAAAAAGCAATGGAAAATCCTCTCCGGTATGAGGAGTGGATAGCTCTTGCATCCAACCTTGCCGTCTTCGAAGGTGGACGGCAAATATTCCATAAAATCTCAGCGTTGGACAAACGATATGATCGCCAGCAAGCTGAGATCAAATTCCAAGACATCCAGACGAGTTTTCGTTCAGTTGTCACTTGTGTGCGTTTGGCCGACTTTGGGTGGCGATGCTCACAGCTTGGTGATGACGGTGAGTGCGAGAAGTTCAGGCGTGGTGAGCGTGGGGCGAAAGCTCCAGCAGCAGTAGCGCATTATCTCTAGGTGGTGTCTTTGGGGTTTGGCGACGAAGCCGCGAAAGCGGCCATTCTTGACGAAGCTGCGGGCGTTTCCGTATCTGCGGAGCGTAGGCCTCGCCGTGCTCCGCGTCCAGAGGTTGAACTCCCTGAGAATCTTTTCGAAGATCCGAGCGAAGCATCGCAACACCTTCACGACATCGTTGTCGGGCTGTCAGAAAACCCTCCAGCGCTTCCACAGTTGATCGTTTCAACTCCTGGCATTGGTAAGACGATGGCGGCGTTGCACCTGGCGCGCAGGCGAGCCATTCAGGATGACCGGGTAGTCTACGCCAGCACCAACCACGACATGATGTGGCAGGCCTACGATCGGCTCAGGTCACATGCTTATGGCGTCAAGGCTGTCGTGCTCGAAGGGCGCCATGGAGGGTATACGCGCAGGGTCGTCACTGAGTCAGGGGAAGCTGGCGAACTTGATGTTGAAGCAAATTGTGAGCGACACGACAGGGTCATGAGAGCGGCAGCTAAGGGCTACCCGCCTCACGCGTTTGTTTGTCATAGGTGCTACAAGTTCCCGTATGCGAAGAACGCTGATGGCGAGCCCAATGGATTCAATGAGTCTTGCGAGTACTACAAGAGAAAGTGGCAAGCCAGCGGCTACGTTCCATTCTCCAGTCTGTACACTCCGGTCATTGTCACGACGCATGCAATGGTTGCCAACTTGATAGGCGATCAGAAGGCCATGGAACCTGACTGGGTCATCGTAGACGAGGACCCAGTCAGTGCGCTCCGTGAGACCTTCTCATGGACCGAGCAGGAGCTTGCCGCCCCGATTCGTAGTGAGCACCTGAGCAATGCTAGGGCGCTCTACGTGCGGATGATGGACATAGCAGAACGAACTCGCACATCGAGCGATGGCGACAGTCCGTATGAGGGGGCTCCGGAGGATGCTCGTAGCGAGATCCTGGCGACGCTCAAAAGCTGTGAGGAGTTTGGTCAGATAGCCATCTGGGGCAAGGCGATGCTCGTCATGCTGACGCACGCAGCTCGGTCTCTTGGCGTCGACCTTGACGAGGTTTTAGCCAATGCTCAGTCTTCCGGCACTGGAGTAGAGAAGGGCGAGCTGATGCGCATGACCGAAGAGCGCTTTGCTCAGATCCCTCACTACCGAGAGCCTGACATTGCTCAGGCCATCGCTCAGGTGGTCTATCAGGCTCGCAATGATGATGAGCGTGCTTATAGGATTAGTTTTCGTTGGCAAGACGGACTAGGGTGGAGTCTTGTTTATGATTTCGTTCGGCGCTTGAACTACGAAGGCAACCTCGTGCTCCTCGATGCCTATGGCGATGACCTCCTAGCTGAGCGTTACTGCGGAGTCCCGGTTGAAAAACAGGAGGTCAGGTGCAAGGTCCGATCAAACGTCACGGTGAAGCGATACCCGCACGTGCGCACTTCCAGATCGGCGATGGACCCTATTGATCAGCGAAATGCCATTTATGATGATTTTGTCACTCACGAGGTACAGCGGCTGGGTAATTTGAAGGTACTTTTTTATACCCAGAAGCGTTATAGGGATTGGCTGGAGGAACGCGTAAAGCAGACGCCTGTCAAGCTCAAGGCGACTGGATACAAGTGGTGGTGGCAGGACCGTGGTGACGATGACTACAAGGATTTTGATGCCTTGATCATTATGGGATCGCCCTACCCGAATATCTCTGCGGAGCGCTATTTTGCCAACGCGCACTTTGCTGGAGAACCGCCTTTGAGCTGGAATCGGGTCGGCGGCAAGTATGAAGACAGCAGGATTGCTGCACAGACAGCGGTTCGACGTGAGAAGGAGTTGTTGCAGGCCACCTACAGGCTAAGGCTAGCTAGGCCCAACCCTAAGCCACAGACAGTGGTCATATTTTCAGCGATGGCCCTACCGGTAGAACTAGAGATGCCTGGAGCCGTCTCTGAGACGAAGGAGCGACCCTTCGACCTGATGGATGACGACACCAAACGCATTCTATCAGAGGACATCATTACTCTCTATCAAAGGCTTGGATTTTGGGCTGATACGCTGGCTGGGTTCATCTTCGTGGCGGACGATTTCCGCAAATGGCTGGACGGGGAAGGCGAGTTGCCCATCGATTACCTGACGCTCAAGCGACGCGTTGCCACGATGCGTACAGTCCCGCTCTACGAAGCCATCAAGCGGGACGTCTTGACGGGCGTGCTTCACTTGAGGCCCCTGGGCGTTCACTTCAGTGGCAAGCACGTCCCAGTGTGGGGTGACCAGCGAGCCGCGATTGAGATGTTTAGCCGGCTCAAGCAGGCCTACCGCGAGCCAGGAATTGACGACGACCCGCTGCTGGTGCATCCTGAGGACGGTGCGATTGTGCTGCCGTTTGAGAGGTGACCAGTTGTTTAGCTGGATCGTTTCTTGATAATTACGTAGTCGTAATCATCTGGACGAACAAAATCGCGAAGATGTTTTGATGATTTGGGATGTCGGAGCTTGCGCAGTGCTTTAGCTTCTATTTGCTGAATACGACCTCCTCCAACACCAAAGTCTTGACCTATTATGGCTTGTGTTTGGGCGATGCAACCTATACCGAAGCGCCTACGTATAACCTCCTCTTCACGAGGAGATAAAGTAGGAAGTACGGTTTCGATGCGTTTTCTCAGTTCTAATTGCCCGGCCAGCTCGTCCGGTGAGGCCGTTAGCATTGCAGCTGAATGAGACCCGACACCGATTAGCGACGGAACATCCTTGACGTCGACATACCTTACAGCTTTGTTTTTATCTACGGCTTGAATCGCGTCAGGAAATAAATCTTCCGGATCAACGCCATAGTACGAAGCAAGATTTTCGACTCCTTTTCGCCATGTGCCATCTTTGCATATTGGCGGTACGCGCATTGCCTCTAATGCGCCGTAAGCAGCTTGCGAGCACCCTATTGCTTCAGCCATTTGTGTTTGGTTGAACCCGAGGGCAAGCCGCCGTGCCTTGAGCAGGTTATTGCGAACACGGACCTCGATCTCTAGCTCTTTCATGTTTTGGCCATCTGCGCCTTGTAGGCAGCAGCCTCTTCGCTCAGTAAAAACTTCCCCACCCGGCACGTCATCTCAGGCCAGTGCGACTGGTAGTCAGCGCATGGTGTCTCTGGGTACCAGGGCTTGTCGTGGACGAAGCAGCTGAACTCGCCAGGCTTGTCGCCGCGAAGGTGGGGGCAGCGCTCGTGCTCGCCCGTCATGCCGATGGTCATCAAGTTTGGTTCGGCCAGCTCGCCTTCTGGATCTTTGATGACGACGGCTAGGAGGCGAGTACAACAATACCCGCAGCGGACGCATTTCATAGACATCACCTGGTCTTTGTGTGGTTCAACGCCGCATAAAAAACGGTGTTGTGACGCTTCCAAAGTCCTAGAGCTTGGGTCCTTTTTCCTTCGTCCAGAGCGAGCATTCGAGGGTGCTTGGTATCAGGGATGCCAAGTGCATGCAGCAGATCTGCGATTGCCTTGTATGACGCGTCTCGGTCAGCCTGGAGGTGGCCAAGTATTTCCTCACGCGTTCGCCCTTCGTCCTGCAGACGCCTCACGATCTTCTTGGTCGATTTGAATTACTCCTCACGAACTTCGAGGCGTGTGGTTGCCTTGTTGAGCTGGCGGGCGATATCGATGGGCGACACCGCCACAGCGTTGCATACTGGGCACGTCAGTGGGGTGCCGATGTCTTTTTCACACCTGAGGCAGATCATAATTCCTCATTCTCTGTGGGTGGATTATCCACCCACCGCCTGGCAATAACGCTGTACATGTTGGTGTTGGGGTTGAATTTATGCGTGTTGCGCGACTTATCGATGTCGAGGCGCCAGCCTTCAGCTTCGCATTTGACACGTTCAGCTTCCATAAAAGCCGCCCAGGCGCTGTCGTCGCTGTAACTCCGAGCGTTTTCTGGAACTTCTACCTCGAACCGTTTTACCTCAGAATACTTACCATGATTATTTGACTGGAAGATGGTTCCTGTGGCGGCGCTTATTGCTGTTGACATGAAATTCGAAAATTCTTTTTCAGATATTTCGATTTCGGCAATCACAGTGTGGCTGCGCTTGTCAGAAACCCGGAGTGTCCAATAGCGATCGTAGCTGCTTACTCGCGACATCTGTAATTCTATTTCGGTTTTTACTTGTTTACAGTCTATAATTAGCGGCATGGCTACCCTCTCATCTCGTCGTCGATCCAGTTGATGAATTGTTTGACGTCTTCGATACCGAATTCTTGTTTTCTGGCCTCTTCGGACAGGAACTCCTCGGCGACCCCCGCGTCGAGGAATTTAGGGTAGTAGCGTAATGAGTTTTCAGGTTTCTTATTCTCCTCTTTCAGAAATTCCCTGACTCGTCTTTTCAAAACTTCATCGTGGATTCCTGAGCTGATGCACCCTGTGTCGTAGGCGAAAAGGCCTACCATAGCGTCAAACACGTCGTCGTAAGTCATATCTGGCATCTTGGGATCGTCGTCTGGCATGATTATTCTCCTGTATCCGGTGTATCCGGATCTTCGATGACAATGGTGTGAACTTTTGGGGCAGCAAATTCACCACTTCGTTTGCGTTCCTGGTACTCATTACGTCGGGGGTAGTCATTCCAAAACCTTGCGTCCCTAGGACACAATTCTCCCACCTTTGCTTTACAGACAGGGCATGGAACGAAGGCGACACAACGATCAGTTCTGGCCCAGCACCCTTTTTCGCAAACCCGGTGTGGAACAAAGCAAAAGGCTCCGACGACGAATGAGCGACGTTTCATTTCGGCAGCTTTTCATCGGGTTCTGGCTTCATGACGACCAGACCGGCTGACTCAGCCGCGAAGCGAGCAATATGCGTCATACCTCCAAGGAGCAGGTCTTTGACTATTATGCATCCTTGCAACTCGTGGTTGATATCACGGTCAACCCCGGTGACAGCGTGCTCCAGTGCTCTGCGGCATACGTCACTGATGTTGATGTCTGGATTGTCGATGAGCATGTTCGACAGTTCTGCCGAGATGAGAAAGTTGACGCGCCGTGCCTTGTCACGTGGCGGTGTTCGTCTGTTGCTGCGTCCTGTGGACTGGGTTTTGGTTTCAGCCATTGTTGGCCTCTTCAATCCTTTGATTCAGCGCGGCGAGCATGTTGTCGATTTGCCATTGCTTGAGCGCTGCAGTTGACTCTACCTCCCACAATTCGTTCATCCACCGCCGAATGTCAGCGTCGCTGTAGCGGGCTTTGCGGCCGGTCAGGATAAGGCGTTTGCGATCCTCCTTGCTAGCCATGGCGTCAGTGGCCTTTTCGCTTTTTGGTGCCACGGTCGGAAAAAACTCCTTCTCGGAATCGGAAGGAGGCTCGTCGTGGGGGCCCTCGCCTGGACCTCCATCATCATAAGGGCTTCCGCAAACGTCTGATGGATACGGCTCATAGGGTTCATAGCCGGATGGCTCCTCGGTGGTGTCAGACGTTTCATTGCCTTCCGGCGGCTCCTCAGGTGTGTGCTCCTCGGGTTCGTTCTCTTGTGGAGGCCTTTCCTTACCCTCCGGCGTTGCTGAGCTTGCGGGCTCATCAGGTTTTTCAGACGACTCACGCGACTCTGGCGGTGGGTCTTTTTCGACCTCTTCTGCCTTGACATCGACGGTTTCATCATCAGGGTAGAATTCGGCTGCTACTGCCTTTTGCTCCTCTGGCTCCTCATACCCAGGAGCCGGCAAAGCAGCTCGATCAGGGGCATTGATCTGCGATTGAAGCGTTGTGCGTTGTGACGTCAGCTGCGAGGCCTCTTGCAAAAATTCTTTGAGGCCTTCTGGGTAGGTCAGGTCGACGACGTAGACCTTCTGGTAAGATTGGCTGCCGTTTTGTAGACGCACCTGAACATGGCGCGGCCTGACCGACAGTTGGAGAGGGAGGTAGGATAGCATTCCTCCAGTAATTTGTTTAATCTGCTCCATCGAGGCCAGGAGCTGGGTGATGGAGTGCCAGCTGGTCGTTCTGAATATGTGCACCCCACCAAGGGTCTTGGCGCCTATGATCATGCATCGCAGGATGCCATGGGGCTTGCAGGACCGGTTGCCTAGACTTTGCGGATCGATGTAGGGGTGGTGGGTGGTCGGTGTGTAGATCTGGAGAAGCTCGCAAGGGCAGCTGTCGACCACCTTGACCTCGCCGGTCTTTGGGTCGATGAACTCGGCTGCTTCGTTGCCACCTTCTCCTCGGCATCGACACCCACGGCCATCGTAAAGGGCGTAGTTACTGACGAGGTTGTCGTTTTCGTCATCGAAGGGAAGCATGACCTCGATGGTACGTAGCTTCTCTTCATGCAAGGCGATTTCGTGACGCTCTTTGATTTTTTTCTTCAGTGCTTTTGATTCTCTTTCGGTTATGTTTGGGCGGAAGATGGTCTGGTTGGCGTAGTCGGTGTGCATCTGCTGGATGACTCTATCTCGCTGCATGCGAACCAATCGCCCCATCAATGGTTTGTCCACCTCGAAATTGTTGTTATCGTCGCGGACGAGCGACGTGACAAGAAAGTGGTCGATCTTCGCTGGCCTGGTTTTTCCACCTTTCGTCGGTACATTCCTACCGATCTTGATGTTTCCCAAAGCTGCGAGGCGTGGCTTGATGTCTTTGATGGGCATTGGTTTCTCCTAGTTGACAGTGCTTGTGTCAGCTGTGATTCCAGGGAGCGTGAATCCCTTTTTCATGAGTGATTGCAACAGCGTTAACTTGTTTGTAAATGCGTTGGACGCATTGAATAAATCACAAAGGTGGGTTTTGTCGAACGCATTTGCATTGGCGTGATTGACAAACTCTGTCCATATGTCGGTGTCTTTGTAGGCTTCAGGCGCGTCGTTGTAGGAGCCTACGATGGTGGCGAACTCTAGTCCTTGTGCTTTGAGGACGACGAAAAAAGCGAGTGGGGCTCCTGGTGTCCTTCCATCGCGTTGTATGGATACGTAAATATCATCAGGCAAAAAGCCCAACATCCGAAGCATTTGATGGACGGCCCAGCACTCCTTGACAGGGTCTGGGTAAATTCGTGGGTCTATTTTGTTGCTCATGGCTTGAAAACCTCGATGGGCTTGCTAGCCCGCTTCATTTTGCGAACGGTATCCATGGTTCCGCGGCTTTTGCCATCCCAGAAGGCTACTCCGCGGGTACAGCTTTCAACGATTAGCTGGTTACGTTTGAACCCAGCGCTGCGGCCAAATGTCCCCCACTGGGGGTAGTGAACGACAACGCTGAGCCCGCGGGCCCTGGCTTCCTGCTCGGCCCAAGAATCGACGCCTCTTGCTCCGCCGGACACGACGATGGTGCCTTCCGGAAGGGCCCTGACGTAGGCTCGGACCTGCTGCTCGTCAGGGTAGCCTCGCGAACCGACGATGGCGACGCGTTGAGAAGACGCGTCTGATGGCTTGGGTTCGTCGAACATAGGGAACTGGCGTTTACTCATGAGCTGACCGGGATGTCTTCAGCTTGCCTCTCGGGTCGATGTGGCAGCTGACCTTGTGCATCAGTTCTGAGGCTTTGATGGTTAGCTGACGCTTGATACTTCCCCCAGGAGCTGACAGCTTGAACCACAACCTAGCCTTGTCCGTGATTGCGATCCCACGTGAGGGCCCCTTGAAGTCTACTTCCTTGAGCAAATTGTGCTTGATACACCAGTTGAGCCCATCCTCCACTTTCGCACAGTGGTAGTAGCCCATCTCCGAAGGCATGATGTCGGCCAGTGCGAAATCAGAGCCGTCTATGGCACCTTCGCATATGCCTTCCGAGCACATAGGGAGATGGGGCCACTGGTAGTCCTCTAGCATCTTGATTCTAGAGATAAACTCGGACAGAGTCGGGGACTTGTCAAATGGCCAAGGATCATCAACAGACCGCATTTCTTTGAGATTTTTCACAAGGTATGTAAGTCTTGCGAACGGGTTTGCTGGCCTGGAGCCTGCTGTAATCATTGTTTTCCCTCTTTCTTCGTACTTGTCTCAACTTCAGGATCTGGAATCCGAGTGTTCCACCTGATCGGCGGACCCTCTGGGTTCTTTTCCCATGGCCCAGATGCCGCGCAACAACGGCACGCTACTGAGTAGGTATTGCAGGGAAACATTCGGGCGGGATGTCCGGCCTGCATGCTGAGGTATGCTGCGCCTCCACAAAATGGGCAGGGAAGCAATGGAACATGGCATTCTATTTCTTGGCTACACATTTTGATCCCTTTGAAGCTACCTACCTCGAAGACGTGGTGATTTGGCTTACACATTCAAGATCTTCCTGCATCTGTTGCATATACGGCCGCGTTTGTCCAGAGCTTTCAGCTCGTTCGGGCTGATAATATGGCGCGTCAGGTAGATGCGTTTTTGACATAGTGCGATAGGGTCATCACTGTCTTTAATCCAGCGCACGACGTGGGCTTTGCTTGTTCCGGTGGTGGATAGGTGAGATTTTGCCCATACCGGGGAGGCCCCTGTGTCAGTCACGAGTGGCATTGGCGGGAGCAAGGCGGCGCCCACGCATCGTTGTATCAATGCGTCTCTTAGCATGGCACGGGCCGTCATGCCTTGATCCCAGTCGGCAGCCAGGTTGGTGGCAGCTTCTACTACAGCGTTGATTAGTTTTTGTTCTTTGGTTAGGCTCATGGTTGTTCCTTTTTGTATTCAGAAATGAGCTTGCGCGCCTGGTCCTTGGAGCATTTGGGTGGATAGCTGATGTGCTTCCAGTTCATGAACTTGATCTGCTTTGCAGTGGCAGGTTCGATACCGCTGATGATGCGGCGTATGATCTGAGCGTTGATCATGTCCATCGCTTCTCCGCGCGTTTTGGGAACTACTTTTGATCTCTTGAGGACACCCAACTGCTTTTCGGTGGGTTCCAGCTCGTGCCATGACGCGTCTCTTTGATTGAGCGTCGTCTTGGTCATCGTCTTGACGCCTTGACTTCGAGCTTGATGGAGATCGCGCATGGCATCCTCGGCCAGGCCAAAGGCCCAGTCGAACTCCAGTGGTTCTCGTGTCAGGCAGTTGCGCTTGTAGCCGTAGGTCCAAGGAGGAGGCTTGTTTTCGAGGTCGTCATAGTCATCTGGGAGCGATGGCTTGAACATCCAGACGCGCCATTTGCCTTCGTGCTCGTCTTCGGCGGCCTTGCGGATAAGCAAGAACCCATGGTCTTGGCCGACTTTCAGGATGAATCCATCGTCGGAGTGAGACCAATGGAATCCGGCACGAGGCGGCGCCTGGTGTACGTCTACCTGACGAGCCTCACGTACAGCGGCAAGGATGCTCGGGATGTGATCGGGATCTTCCTCCTCCTCACGCTCCTTGCGCTCCTTGCTGCTCAACTCTAGGGCCTCCAGGCCGAACAGGTGAGGGAGCTGCACCAGGTGGTGTCGTTGGCTGTTGTAGCCAAAGTCGAGGAGCAGGAGCTTGTCCTTGTTGGGAGCAGGGCGGGTGCCGCGGCCGACCATTTGGATGTAGCGCGATTGCGACAGGGTGGCCGTGAACATTGCGATGCATTCGAGTGCGGGGGCATACTCGCCGCGCTCTGGGTCGAACCAAGCCTCGTCGTCGTAGCCTTCGGTGTTACCCATGAACGTGACTGAGCCCTTGCGACGAGTGATGAGGTTCGAGGTTCGAGTGCGAACGCACCACACCGTTTCGTCGACCCAGTTGTCTTCTAATTGGAGTGAATATTTTTTTGCTGCGTTATGCTCGGACCTCTTGGTCAGTCCAAGATAGTATACTACTGATTCTTTTTCGAGTTTTTTTCCTAATATTTCGTTTCTCCTTGAAGCAATTCTCAAAGATGATTTCCAACCTCTGCAGACAGCAAGCGCTTGCAGATTAGAAAGCATTTGCTCATCGCTTTGGTAGATCATAATTCTTCTATGCCCACACCTTGTGTATTTTTCAACACCTCCATACCCATGGTCCCCATCTGCCATCCATAGGCCGTGAACAAAGCTGTCGAATTGTTTTTCGTTGAGTCCCCAAAATAAATTATTGAGTAATTTGTCCAGAAATGGTTCTATTCTGTACAGTCCATTACGCTCTTGCGGACCACCACCTGTCCCTCTTGACAGCGACCAAGATACGTATCCTTCTTTCTGTCGTCTAACAAAATCAAGATTGAGTCTTTTTAGTAATTCATCACACCATTCGATTATTCTTGGTTGTCTATTTGGTTGTCGTAGTGTGTACTCAACACCACCGCTTTGCAGCTTGCTCCTTGACCCATCTCCGATCCAGAAGCCAATAAATGTGCATTCATCTGATGTAAGCTCGTAAGGTTGAGCATATCGCAAGGATTGGCGGCGGAGCACTCGCTTTTCAGCTTCTGCAAACGAAGCTTCATATTCGAAGGAATTATTTTTCCTAAGATTGTAAGCTTGCGCTGAAATTCTTCGTCGTATCTGTTGGTCGCTTAGCTCGTCCTCTTGCTCAACATTTATCACTTCCGGATCAGTTATTGTAGACACAGGAATTCTGATGGCTCGATTTACGAGGTCTCTTGCCGCTTTTTTATTCCATTGGCCGCCTTTTAGAGTCCGGTAAAGTATTCGATGTCCTTCTGTGACGCGAATGCTTCTTTGTCTGGTTTTCATAGAAACCATTCGTTCTTCGGGCCCGCGTGGTCGTCTTACGATGTCAAGTGGTTCCTCGAAGGTCACGGCCCCCGTTGTTGCTTCGTAATTCGCAACCTTGTGGGAGAACGACATTTCGTCGATGGACGTCCATCCTTTGTCCGTAAGGATTTCAGTCTGTGAATCCAGGCATAGGATGGCGCAGTTGAGCAGAACGTCGAATTCGCCCTTCTGAAAATCATCGAATGTCGCACGGCGCTCGTCCATGGGGGTGCTGCCGTGAACCATGCGAGCCTTGACCCCAGCCTCGTCGAAGGCGTTGCACAGTTCGCGTGCGTGTGCGACGTCGACCGTGAAGGCCAAGGTGCGTTTGCCAGACGCATGCTCTTTCCAGGCCGCTACCATCTCTTGCATGACCGACGGCATGGCCAAGACCTTGCGGAGGTCGGAGGACTTGAGGTCGCCACGTCGGACGGGCACCCCATCCAGGCTGACGTCGATGTAGATGCGTCGAAGCTCGATGTCTGCCAGGTACCCCTGGGCAATGAGGTCGAGCATCGACTTCTGGTAGGTGACCGTATCGAAGACGGAGTCGAGCTTGGTGGCGTCAGCCCGGACTGGGGTGGCTGTCAGGCCTACGATGGTGACGGCAGGGTTGGCTTCGCGGACGGCGCTGATGACCTTCTGGTAGGTGGGTGCAGCAGCGTGGTGGGCCTCGTCTATATAGAGGAGATCAATGGGGCCAGCATCGAGGATGGGGCGGAGCCTGTTCTCTCGGTGGATTGTCTGGACAGAGGCGACGGTGACGTCGCGGTCGACATCGTTGAACTCGGCGCCTTTCACCCTGCCTATGTTGGCTTCTGGCCATACGCGCTGTGTTTTCTGGGCACCCTGTTTGATCAGTTCATCCCGGTGTGCCATGAAGAGCGCGCGGCCACCGTTGGCGAGGAGGGTGTCTCGAATGTCGATAGCCGCGACGATCGTCTTCCCGCTGCCCGTTGGCAGGACGACTAGCTGAGCCATGTCACCTTCGGTGCGACCCTTGCGAAGCGCTGCCAGGGCGTCTTCCTGGTAGTCTCTGGGTGTAATGTCCATCAGCTCTCTATGTCCCAATCGGCCGGAAGTCCCTGGCACATGTTTTTTGTGACTTGATCTCGGATGCGGTTTGACTGTTTGCTATATCGTTCAGGGTCTGACTTCCAGGCTTTCACACACAGCTTCATATCACCTGGTCTCATCTCTCCAAGCTTTCCACGGAGCTGAGCGTCGAAAACCTTATCCCAGTCGATGTCTTTACTTTTTGACATTATTTCTCCGTCGTCTAGCAGACGCATGGAAATGGGTATTCAATCGGATCAGTCATCCTGTTACCCGCCAAGCTGACGCGATCTTTCTCGCTTGGGCCTTACATCTTCGTGAACAGGAGGTTCTATGGCCTCTTCCTCGTCCTTGCCCTCCTGTTCTCTGATCGTCTTGTCAACGAGGTTGTCATAGGTGTTTTGGCACCTGGTGAGATTGCTGTTCCCGTCCCGGTCTTTTAGGTCGCCGAGTTGCCTTAGCATGAGGAAAAATGCTTCGATCTCGTGAGCATCGCCATTGATGAGGGGAACGCGAAAAAAGCGAGTTGTTTTGCGGCTTGCGGTGGAAATGGTCCGGGTCATGATACATGACAGTCGAGGCAGGCCTTTTGTCCCATCCTCGAACACCGGGTTCTGGATCTCGACGTCGATTCCGAGTGTTGCCGTAGGGGTATCCTTGACGTCACTGTAAAGGTTTGCAACGGTCTCAAAGCTCCGGATGCGCTTGTTGTCGTTCATTTTGTGCCCTTTCATAACGTGGGTTGGTCATTGCTTCTTGGCTATTGCCCTAGGCGGGCGAAAATATTGCGTTATGTCTGCTGGTGGATTTTCTCCTTGGTTAGGTCTTTTTCTAGTTGTGTATTGGGGGTCCGTTCCTCATGGCCGCCCCTTGACTATCGCCCTGGGCGTTCTGAAACACTCCGCTGACACGGCGACGGGAGGTGACGAAGGAATCTTTTCAAGCCAGCTTTCGTGAGCTGCCGCTGCGCCTAGTTTTTCGTCTTGTATATCGACCCACCCGCCCTTCATAACATAGTATATGGTAAACTCTTTTCCGATTCTAGGGGTATACCAAAAGTCACAGTTTAACCATTGGTCTATGTACTTTCCGCACCTGCGTCCGTCTATGAGACGAACTTTGTCGCCTTCTTTCAGCTTCAGTGTCGGTGTGACGTTCCGTTGTCGGTTCAGCGCGGCGAGCATGTTGTCGATTTGCCATTGTTTCAGCGCTATAGTTGTTTCTGTTCCCCATAATTCGTTTAGCCATCGGCGAATGTCGCCGACGCTATAGTCGGCTTTGCGGCAAGCCAGAAGAAAACGTTTGCGACTTTCTTTACTGGCCGTGGCATCATTGTACTTTTCGCTTTTTGGAGCTACGGTAGGAAAGATAGGAAAAAACATCAGCTGGCCTCCAGTACTCTCCTCAACGCATCGATAGCCGCATCCGCGGCATCGATGGTTGCGCGAACGTCACTAATGGGTTCGCCTGGTACGTATGGTTCGTCTAGGTCGATCAGTAGCGTTAGGTAGTCGGCATCGGTATCTAGACCGGAGCACAGGTCCCCGTCTTCTCGCTGAGCCTTTTCTAGCGCAGCTTTTGCCGCCAGATCCATTTCTTCGAAAATCGTCGCTTCTGGTGCCACTTCTGGCTCTATGTACCAGACGGGATGTTGGCATGTTGGGCAAATGGTGTCCATGATGTGCATGGCAAGGTCTTGTTTGGCAGTACGATGCAGATCAAGCTCGAACGGCGTTCGCGGGCTCGGCCACCAGATTTTGTCCGTCTGTAGGACGGTTTTTGTTAGAGGTGTTGGCGCTCCAGTCTTTGGATGAGGCACGCAGCAGCAGCGGCCCCAGGGCCACTTGTTGATACCGTTGGTTGGCATGACAGCGATGTCGCCCCGGCGCCGCCGGTGCAGGGGCAGGTTGATCCGAGATGCTGGGGGGTCTGCTGGCTCCTCGACGATGTCAAAGTCTCCGTCATCGACCTCGATGAGGCAACCGTGGAGGGTGGGCAGCATGAACTCGTCGAGGATCTGGGCGTAGCGTGTGCGCGTTGTCTCGACGGTAAACACGGTGCCGAAATCGTCGGTGTGCTCGGAGGCGCAGATGAGCCAGAAGGCAGTGCCTGCCTTGTAGACCATCTTGACTTCGCCCAACAAGGCCTCAGGCTGTTGGTCCATAGTGCCCATGCTACTCCTTGATAGCCTGGGACTCTGGGTCGGGCCAGTCGATGAATTCTTCAAGAGGGCAGGGGGCATCACCCTTCCGCGGAGGACACATGGCCAGCCGGTCCCCGATTCTGCACACCGCCCACGACGTCCCATCATGACATTTTGTTTCGCAGGCTGGACACTCACTCGGTTTCATCGGTCTCCTCCTCTCCGCAGACCTGCGCTCTGGCCACTCTGGCAGAGCTAGGCGCAGATCGCGGGCCTGTAGGCGCAGTTCAGCCGCCCTCGCCGCCGCCCCCGCCTCCGCCCACGCCGCCCTCGCCGCCGCCCACGCCGCCGCCGCCGCCTCCCTCGCCGCCTCCCTCGCCGCCTCCGCGTCCGCCCACGCCGCCGCCCTCGCCGCCGCC
>Ga0180433_10003993_pt1 | contig 21056 bp, 28 predicted proteins | sample SS_ome_8_FD_132980 | JGI IMG/M metagenome (GOLD analysis project Ga0180433, IMG submission 132980) | Hypersaline lake sediment archaeal communities from the Salton Sea, California, USA - SS_1_D_1 metaG | ecosystem: Environmental > Aquatic > Non-marine Saline and Alkaline > Hypersaline >... | reverse complement strand
GCGATCGGCGTGCCGCAGTCCGGGCAGGCCTTCCCCGTTCGCTTGTAGATCCGAAGGAAGTCACGGCTGTGTCCGGCAAGGAGGCGGCCGTTCGACTGCGCGCGGATCTCCTCGATCGCTTCGGGGAGGATCGATCGGATCGCCTCGTACAATCGCGCCACCTCTTCCGCGTCGAGCGTGCTCACGTACCGGATCGGCGAGAGCTTCGCCGCGAAGCAGACCTCATCCGAGTAGGCCGAGCCGATCCCGGCGATCGTTCGCTGGTCGGTGAGGACCTTCTTCAACTGCTGGCGGCGTCCGGCGAAGGCGTCCTGCAGGTACTCGAGGGTGAAGGCATCGGAGAGCGGCTCCGGACCGGCCGAAGCGATCCAATCGACCTCTCGGGGATCGAAAACAAGGTGCACCTTCGCCCGCTTCACGTGTCCGTTCTCGATCAGCCGGAGGTCCTCACCGTCGCAGAACGTGACGACGAACCCGCTCGCCTTGGTCACCTTGGTGTTGCTCTTGCAGAGGACCAGGCGTCCGGCGCGCATCAAGTGGATGACCAGATGCAGGTCATCTCGTACCGAGAGAATGAGGTGCTTCCCACGCCGGTCGAAGGCGGAGAACGACTGACCGGCGAGCGTCGAGAGCTCAGGCTCGACGGTCTTCAGGATCCCCGCCCGGATCGGACGCGCCTGCGCGATCTCCCGATCGGCGACGAGAGCGCGCAGCGCCTCGACCATCACAACCAGCTCGGGAATCTCGGGCATGCTCTCCACCTCTGGCTGGATTATAGCCCTCCGCCGAGCAAGCCAGGACTTCGTCGGTCTCGACACTCCTCCTTGCGTTGCCGGGTGTTCCGCGCTACCCTTCGCGCTCGACATGGCCGCCTCCTTCTGGCCGATCACGATATCGACCGCAATCTTCTTGTTGACGTACGTCGGAATCCTCACCGAACGACTGCACCGCTCGCTCGTCGTCATCCTCGGCGCGATCGCGATGGTGGTCCTCGGTTCCTGGCTTTCCTTCTACTCCCCGGCGATGGCCGTCGAGTCGACAGACGCAAACACGATCGCGCTGCTCTTCGGGATGATGGTCGTCGTCGGCCTCTTCCGCGCGACCGGGTTCTTCGAGTACCTGGCGATCAAGGCGGCCCGACTCGCCCGAGGGAAGCCGTGGCTCCTCTTCCTCTATCTCGGAGCCGCGGCAACGGTTGTCTCCATGGTCCTGGACAACGTGACGACGATCATCCTCCTCATTCCCGTCACCATGTCCCTCGCCGACGTCCTCGGGATCCCGATGATCCCCTTCCTGATCGGAATGGTCATGCTCTCGAACATCGGCGGCGTGGCGACGCTGATCGGAGACCCTCCGAACATCTTGATCGGATCCGCCGCCGGCCTTTCGTTCACCGACTTCATCACGCACCTCGCTCCGATCGTCGTGGTCACCTGGTTCGCCGCCGTCGGTCTCCTCCTCCTCCTGTTTCGAAGGGATCTCGTTACTCAGCCACGAAACACGGACAAGCTGCTCGCCATGGACGCTCGCACGGCGATCACCGATCCGCGGGGGACGCGACGCCTCCTCGTCGTTCTCGCCGGAACGGTCGCCCTCTTCTTCGTCCACGACCTGATCGGACTCGAGTCGGGAACCGTCGCCGTCCTTGGGGCTTCCGTCGGACTGATCTGGATGCTCCCCGACGTACGCGTAGCACTGCGGGAAGTGCACTGGGATGTCTTGATCTTCTTCGTCGGGCTCTTCGTCATCGTCGGCGGACTCGAGGCCTCCGGGGCTCTCGACATCGTCGCAGCCTCGCTCTCGTCCCTGACCACGCACGGAATCGTCATCGCGTCCCTTGCCGTCCTGTGGGCGTCGGCGTTGATGTCCGCCTTGGTCGACAACGTGCCGTTCACGATTGCGATGCTTCCGATCCTCGCCGGTCTCGAGAGCCAGGGCGTTTCGGTTGGGCCTCTGTGGTGGGCTCTCGCTCTCGGCGTCGGATTCGGTGGAAACGCGACGCCGATCGGAGCGACCTCGAATGTCATCGTCATCGCCTGTAGCGAGCGAACCCGTTCTCCGATCTCCGCCAAGGCATGGGTCCGGAGGGGAGTCCCGACGGCACTGACGGCCTGCGCACTCGCCAGCCTCCTCCACGTCGCCGCCATCTACACCGGCATCTACTAGGTGCTGTGACACGCGGGGTGCCGAACGTCCCCGTCCGGTGGGCCACGCCTCCTTCCGTTCCGAGGGAACCGGACGAGACTCTCGCCAAGGAGTGATGCCGTGAAGCGAATCCATAAGGCGATCCTCGTACGTGTCTTGATCGTCAGTGCCTTCCTCCTCAGCGGATGCTTCGCCCTGGTCCGCATCGACCTGACGGGCACATGGCAGGGAGACCTGCTCTGGACGACCGGCCCGTCATCCGGGTTCTCGAGCCCCGTCTTCCTCGACATCGTTCACGAGAACCGGGACGTCTCCGGGACGGTCACCTTGATGGGGCCCGGATCCCAGCCCTTCGACCTGACCATATCCTCCGGGAGGACGAGCGCTCGGACGATACGCATCGAAGCGTTCGGATCGATCGACACGATCTCCCCGCCACTTGCGGTGACGATCCGCCTGGAGGGGGATTTCGACGAGACCAGCATGTCCGGAACCGGCTCGCAGACGTTCGGGGGCAGCACCTACGAGTTCACCTGGGATCTCGTCCGTCTCTCCGGCCCTCCGGAATCCTAGAGGTAGTACCAGATGCTCTCGTAGTCCTCCGCCCGATCCCCGAGAGACGCCACCCTGCGAAGATAGTCGGCGATCGACACGTCGACGTACGGCCACGGGGCGACCGGCGCGATGCCCTTCTCCCACGGATGGAACAAGTAGACCCTTCTGCCGTCGTTGCGGATGGCGATCAGCTCCCGATCCTGCTCCGCGCGAAGGTGGCACTTCCCAAGGCCTGGAACGTTGAACACCGGCTCGTCCGTCCGAAACGTCCCCGGGAGGAGTCGCGCCTCTTCTCGAAGTTCCTGGACGATCCGTGCGATCGGCACCAAGACGTCTCGATGCTCGTCCTTCCCCTTCGGGTAGAACGTGTAGTACGGGTCGATTCCCGCACGCTTCAGCGCGATTCGGGTGGCCACCGGCCGAAACCGACGGCTCGCCTCAAGGGTGAGGACTTGCTGGTTGTAGACGTGGATACCACGGCGCAATAGCCGACTCGTCGCCGCGGCGAGCTCCGGCGTCACCTCCGCAGCGCTCTCGACGTGAGTGACGACAGCCACGCTTCGTCGCCCGGGCTCTACGGCCTCTCCGAGGCGCCTTGCCAACCTCTCGGTGACCCGCATCGGCATCGTCACGAGGACTCTCGTCCCGATCCTCAAGTGCATGACGTGGTCCATTCTTCGGAACCGATCGATGAGGTAGCCGAGGGTCCGGTCATCGTGGACCAAGGGGTCTCCCCCGGTGAGAAGCACGTCGGAGATGCCGGAATGCTCCTCGAACCAGTCGAGCGCCAGATCGAGTTCGCGACGGGACGGGATCGACGCCGGATCCATCGCCTCGCCGATCGCCCAATTCCGTTGGCAGTAGGTGCAGATCTGCGGACACGTATCGCAAACCTTCAGGATCGCAACCGCCGGGTAGCGCCGTGTCACCCGATCGATGGGTGAGGTGTCTCGTTCCCTCATGAAGTCGAACACCCGGCGGCGATCCGCCCGGTGTTCGATCATCGCACGCACGGTGTGAAGCGAAGGAATCACCTGCGACCGAACCTGCCCGTCGAAAACGCGATCCGTGGACCCAAGATCGAAAAGCGATAGGTAGTACGGCGTGATCCCCCACGGAATCCGGTAGCGGACGGCAAGACTGAGCGACGCCAACTCCTCGCCGGACAGCGCCGCAAGTTCACGCAGCGCCCGGAGCCCGGCCGCTCCCTTGAGGATGTGCGTGGCGTGCCATGCCGGACTCTCCCAATCCTTTACCGATGCGCGGAAGTGCCGCAGGATCCGATCGCGGTTTTCAGTACGAGCCTCGATGAGCGAATCGTCGAGGCCGCAAGGCGCCTGATCCACCCGCTCTCGGAGAGTCTCCGCCATCTCGTCGAGGACCGCAGACCGCATCACGGCTCCCCGGCGTCCAGAGATCGGGAACTCCTCGAACTCCGAGTCGACGCCCCGAGATCCGAGCCATCCTCGTCCGCTCTCCGACCGACCGCGAATGGCGCGTGCGATGTGGACGAACTCATCGACGAAGTTGGCGGAGACCGCATCGCGCTCCCCGAGAACCGCTCGCCTAAGGAGATCGAGCGTGCTGAACCCGACGATCGCCTCGTTCTCCGGAGAGAGCATCTCCTTGAGGGTCGCGATCCAACCGAGTGTGCAAGAACGCTCGATTCGATCGACGTCGAAAGCACCGATGCGAGTACCGAACTCGAGATCGTCGAGGTAGGAGGTCAGGCGGTCTCGGCTCTGCTCGAGGGAATCGCTCGACTCGAGAAGCGCCACCAGATCCGGCTCCTCCGCTCGGAGCCGCTCGAAGTGAAGAGGGCGCCGCAGTGCTCGTTCCTCTCCCATTCGAAACCTCCTCGGCTCGGCGGCGTCCGGCGAAGAAGACGGACCGACGAAACGGTTGTCCATCCCTTCGTTCGAGCCTTCGATCCTCTTGGTCTGCCCGTTGCGACTCGTGTTGCTGCGTTCGACACGACATCTCGCCGTGCGGGGTTCGCTGACTGCCCAAGACTACCGACGAGGGGTGCCCCATCAGGTTCCCCAGTATAGCAGATGGGTCTGGATGATTTGAACCTCGGGGTTTCTCAGAGACCTGCCGGACTCCGATGCTAGGTGCGCCCTTCGCGCCGGTCCTTCTCGATCGCGTCTGCCGATCGGTCTGCCGCAGCGCCGTGGCCTCCGCCCCCGGGAGTGCAGATGCTGATCGTCTCTCCGGAGCGCAGTGTGAAGGTTCCCTTGCCCGAAACGGGGCGGTCGCCCGCATCCGGACTCAGGATCCGATTCGAGCCTACGGCCCCTGGCTCGCCTCCTGCAGCGCCGTAGGGAGCGTGCGTCCGACGGTCGGTCAGGAGAGAGAGCCGCGCCTCGTGGTCGATCGGGGTCAGGTCCCGTCGAAGCCCCAGCCCCCCGCGGAAGCGCCCCGCACCGCCACTGCACTCGACGAACTCGTACCGTCCGACCCGGAGCGGATAGGCGGTCTCGAGCGCCTCGACCGGTGTGTTGAGGGTGTTCGTCATGTGCGAGTGCGTCCCGTCGACCCCGTCGGCGTCAGGCCTCGCCCCCCAACCCCCTGCGATCGTCTCGTAGAGCGTGTACGGCCGCCCGGTTCTTGGGTCCATTCCGCCGATCGCGACGTTGTTCATCGTCCCTTGGCTCGCTGCGAACTCGACATCCGGCAGGATCTGCCCGACCGCACCGAGGATGACGTCGACGATCCGCTGCGAGGTCTCCAGATTCCCGCCGACAACGGGCGCCGGAGGACGGGCGTTGACGATACTCCCTTCCGGGGCCACGACTTCGATCGGACGGTAACACCCGGCATTCGGTGGGATCTCTGGATCGGTCAGGACCCGAATGGCGTAGTAGACGGCGGAGGTCGTCACGGAGAGGACGGCATTGACCGGCCCGGTGACCTGTGGCGAGCTTCCGTCGAAGTCGACTCGAACCCGGCTCCCCTCGATGGCGACGGTGGCCCGGATCGGGACCGGCGCTTCGGAGACGCCGTCGTCGTCGAGGAGGTCCTCGAAGGACGCGCTCCCGTCCGGCAGACGGTCGATCTCCGCCTGCATCCTCCGCTCCGAGTAGTCGAGGATCGCCTGCATGCCGTCTCGCACGGCATCGCCGCCGTAGCGGGCCACCAGCTCACCAAACCGCTCGGTCCCGGTCTGGCACGCCGCGAGCTGAGCTCGCAGGTCGCCCCGCCGTTCGGCCGGCGTCCGGACGTTCGCGAGGATCAGGGCGAGGAGATCCTCGTCGACCTCCCCGCTCCTCCAGAGGCGGACAGGGGGAACCCTCAACCCTTCCTGGAAGATCTCCCGCGTGTCACCTGCGAGACTCCCCGGTTCTTTCCCCCCGACGTCTGCGTGGTGCGCCCGGTTCGCGACGTATCCGACGAGATCCTCGCCGACGTACGCCGGCGCGACGAACGTGATGTCCGGCAGATGTGCGCCCCCCGCGTACGGGTCGTTGACCACGACGATGTCGCCGGCGGAAAGGTCCGAAAAGCGACGGATCGCCTCCGCGACCGACGCCGGCATCGCTCCGAGATGGACCGGAATGGTCTCCGCCTGGGCGACCATCTGCCCCGTCGCGTCGAAGACGGCGCAGGAGCAATCTCGCCGCTCCTTGATGTTCGGGCTGTACGCCGTCCGGACGAGGTTCGCGTTCATCTCCTCGGCGATGGCCGCCAGCGCGTGGCGCATCACTTCCAGGGTGATCGGATCGAAACTCCCGCGACGCACCATCACTGAACCTCCAGGATCACGTTCCTGAACCGGTCGACTTCGCCTCGTGCACCTGGTGGAATCAGGATCGTCGACTCCGTCCCCAGGACGACCCGAGGACCCTCGAACGCCGCTCCGACCGCCAGGCGATCACGGTCGCCGAAGCGCGTTCTTGCCGGACCGCCCGAATCGAACCAGGCCTCGGCTTCGTGCTCCTCTTCGGACTCCTCCCCGGTTGCGTCGCGCGTCTCGGGAAGGCTGGACGGGGCGTACGTGCGGACCCGGAGCGTGACCAGTTCGATCCGCTCCTCGCTGGCATCGTGCCCGTAACGCACGGCATGGGCGCGGTGGAACCTCTCCTCGAGTCTCTCGATCGACACGACCTCCGCCCCCGGCTCGTACAGGTCGATGTTCAGCTCATGGGACTGTCCGGCGTATCGAAGGTCGGCCGTACAGCGAAACCGGATCGCGGCCTCCGGGACGCCCTCCGTCAGGAGCCTCGATCGCCCCGCGCCTCGAAGCTCCTCCAGGACAGCCTCCACCTCTTCCTCCGAGAGGCTGCGCAGCCCACGAAGGAGGCTCCGGCTGTGATCGTGTCCGGCATCGGCGGTGAGGAGACCGAAGGCGGAGAGGACCCCGGCGCACCGTGGGACGATGACGCGGGGGATTGCCAATCGTCGGGCGACCGCGACTGCGTGAAGCGGTCCCGCCCCTCCGAACGCCACCAACGTGGCCTCGCGCGGATCCTGCCCTCGCTCGACGGAGATCACGCGAATCGCGCGCTCCATCGCCGCATCGCTCACTTCGAGCATCCCGAGGGCCGTTTCCTCCAAGCCGAGCCCGAGCCGCGCCCCCACCGAAGCCACGGCTTCGCGAGCCGCATCGAGGCTCAGTGCATCGAGTCCTCCGATCGGACGCCTCGGAGGAACGTGCCCCAGCACAACATGGGCATCCGTCACCGTCGGATCCGTGCCGCCCCGACCGTAACAGGCTGGCCCCGGAATCGCGCCGGCGCTCTGAGGTCCGACCCGAAGCGCCCCACCCGCGTCGACCCATCCGATACTCCCGCCGCCAGCACCGATCGTATGGATCTCGACCATCGGAAGCGCCACGGGGTGTCCCCCGACGGCTCCTTGCGTCGACCACTCGATCCGCCCTTCGCGGATCAGCGACACATCGCAGCTCGTTCCCCCCATGTCCATCGTGATCAGCGTTTTCGCCCCGAGCAGCTTCCCGGTCGCCCGCGCACCCTCGACGCCTCCAGCAGGTCCGGAGAGGAGGACGCGGGCAGGTTCTTCTTCGGCCGTTCTCGCACTCGTCACCGCGCCGCTCGACTGCATGATCTGCCAGGTCGCAGGGAGACCCAGGCGCCGCGCTCCCGTCTCTAGACTTGATACGTACGCCCCGATGACCGGGCGCAGTGCTGCGGTCACCGCCGTTGTCGACGTCCTCTCGAACTCCCGAAACTCGGGGAGGACATCGCTGGAGATGACGATCGGGACCTCGAGCTCGCGGGAGAGGAGTTCGCGAGCGTCCCGCTCGTGCGTCGGATCGACAAACGAGAAGAGAAACACGATCGCGATCGCCTCGACCGCTGCCTCCCGCAGAAGGGGAACCAGCCGCAGCACATCGTCCCGGTCGAGCGGCTCGATCTCCACTCCGTCCCATGCGAGGCGCTCTCCGACGTCGAATCGAAGGTCCCTCGAGACCACGGGGCGCGGGCGCTGGTAGAACGGATCGAGGATCCTCGGTCGGTTCTGACGTCCGATCTCGAGGACGTCACGGAATCCTCGCGTCGTCACCAGTGCCGTCCTCGCCCAAGTCCCCTCGAGCAACGCGTTCGTCGCCACGGTCGACCCGTGGATCACACGAGACACCGCCTCGGGGAGGATCTCGCCAGCGGCGATGAGCTCCTGGAGTCCGCGCAGAACCCCGTTCGCAGGAGCACCGGGAGACGAGGGGGTCTTCGCAAAGCGCAGGGTCGACCCGTCGTGAAGGACGATGTCAGTGAAGGTGCCGCCGATGTCGATTCCGATCTCAGACGCCATGGCTCCGAAGTATAGACAGGAACAGGAAAACCCGCAATCTACCCGACCCAGTGGAGGATCAGGGTCAGCGAACCCAGGCTGAGGAGGGTGGTCAGGAAGACAACACTCGCGGCGAGCACCGGACGCCGATCGTATCGGATCGCCAGGATCATTCCGTTGATCGCGCTCGGCATGCTCCCTTGGACGATCAGCACCGAGGCGAGGAGCCCGTTCGCACCGACCGCCGCCGCCGTTGCCAGAGCGAGAAGCGGGGCAGCGATCGTTCGGACCAGGGACAGCTCGGTTGTCGTCCACGCGATGGTCCCCAACCGCAGCCTCGAGAGCTCGAGACCGAGAAGGATCAGCTGCGCGGGAATCGCCCCGTCGGCCGTCAGGTCGATCGCTCGCCACAGACCTGCGGGAAGCGTCACCCCGACGAGCCGAAGCGTGAGTCCGAGGATGAACGCATAGACCCACGGCACGCGAAGGATCCCGACCAGTGCGGTCCACGGCCGCTCTCCCCTTCGCCAGACCGCGATCCCCACGCCAAGGGTCGCTTGGATGAGGACCGCGCAGACGAAGAAGATCGCTGCCAGCTCCAGGCCTCGATCCCCGAACATGAACAGGGCGACCGGGAGGCCATACGTCCCGTGGTTCCCGAGGGTGTACACCAGGGAGGCGGCCGCCTGGGTGTCGTCATCGAAGCCACGAAGACGACCGTGGACCCGCGACGCGATGAACAGGACGGCATGATAGACGAGCGCGAAACCTCCGATTCGAGCGATCTCCGTCGGCGCCACGTCTGCTGCGTAGACGGCCCGGAAGATCAGCGCCGGCCCGAAGAGGGTGAAGACGATCCTCCCGAGGCTCCGCACGTCAACCTTCGTGAGCCGGCCGAAGAGGTAGCCGATCCCGGCGACGAGGAAGACGGGCAAGGTGACGTCGAAGAAGATCATCGAAGCTGCGTCCTCCGTGGAGATCGAGTGTTCGACCGGGACCATAACGCAGGAGCCCGCGGGCGGCAACGTGCCTTCTTGAAGCACCGTCGCGTACAATCGCGCTCCGACAACCCATTCACACGAAGAGAGGATGGATCGCGTATGGGAAGGATTCTCGTCACCGGAGCCGTCGGCCAGATCGGCTCTGAACTCACGTTGGCATTGCGCGAGCTGCACGGCCGAGACGACGTCATCGCGGCCGGGCATCGAACCCCACCGAATCCGACGTTGAAGGCATCGGGGCCGTTTATCACCGTCGACGTCACCGACCGAGACGCCCTCGACCGAACGATCTCGGAACACGGAATCGACACGATCTACCATCTCGCCGCGATTCTTTCGGCGAAGGGGGAGGAGAACCCGCAGTTGGCCTGGCGCGTCAACATCGACGGGCTGATCAACGTACTCGAGGTCGCGCGAGAGCGGGAGCTCGCCCAGGTCTTCCTTCCGAGCTCGATCGCCGTCTTCGGCCCGGAGACGCCACGCGACCCGGCGCCGCAATCGACGATCCTTCAGCCGACGACCGTCTACGGCATCACAAAGGTCGCCGGCGAGCTCCTCGGGGACTACTATGTGACTCGATACGGTCTCGACGTTCGTGGCCTTCGCTATCCCGGGATCATCTCCAGTGAGACGCCGCCGGGAGGTGGAACGACTGACTTCGCCGTCGAGATCTTCTACCGCGCGATCGTCGAAGGCGAGTACACCTGTTTCGTCCGACCGAACACGGTCCTTCCGATGATGTACATGCCGGATTGCATCAAGGCGACGATCGACCTCATGGACGCCGATCGGACGAAGCTTCGACACTTCTGCACATTCAACGTAGGCGCGATGAGCTTCTCCGCCGCTGAACTTGCCGAGGAGATCGCCAAACACGTCTCCGGCTTCACGTGCATCTACGAACCGGACTTCCGCCAGGCGATCGCGGACTCCTGGCCGAAGGCGGTCGATGACGGTGCCGCGCGCGAGGAGTGGGGTTGGTCGCCGGACTTCGGACTCGCCGAGATGACGGAGGACATGCTCGCACGCCTACGAGCACGCTACGAGCGAGACGGCACGCTGTAGTCGACGTCTTGCGACCAATCGGAGATGAAACGAGAAGCGACCCCGTACGCGGGGTCGCTTGCTCTTCGATATCGAACCTTCTCTGTGAGGCGCGCTACTACTCGACAAGCATCAAGCGCGCCCGTTCCGCGCCATCTCCGCGGCGTGGTCCAAGCTTCACGACACGCGTGTAGCCGCCGGCTCGCTCCTGGAACTTCGGACCCAGCTCGGAGAAGAGCTTGTCGACGGCCGCCTTGTCACGCAGGCGCGAGAACGCGATTCGCCGCGCGTGATGGTCGCCCCTGCGCCCCAGCGTGATCAGGCGCTCGGAGTACCGCTGGACCGCCTTCGCCCGCGCGAACGTCGTGTCGACCTTCCCATGGAGGATCAGGCCCACGCCGAGGTTCGCCAGCACGCTGCGGCGATGCCCCTTCGTCATTCCGATCTTCTCGACCGTTCGTCTATGCCTCACTGCGCATCTCCTCTTCGGTCCGCAGCTTGTAGCCCAGCTCTTCCAGCCGGTCCTCGACCTTCTTCAGCGTCTTCCCACCGAAGCCGTGGATGTCGAGCAGCTCCTCGCGCGGATGCGACAGCAAGCCGCTCAACGTCGTGATCTCTGCTTCGTGGAGAAGGTTGCACGCCCTCTGGTCGATGTCGAGGTCGATCAGCGGAATCGAGAGCTCTTCCTCAACGACGCCCTCACCCTCCTCGATCGACACGCCGAACGGGTGCTCGGCGAAGTCCTTGAACAGGTCGAGGTGACGCTGCAGGAGGCGACTCGCTTCCGAGAGTGCCTCCTCCGGGCGGATTCCCCCGTTGGTCGTCATGTCGAGGACCAAGCGCTCGTAGCCGGTCTTGCCGCCGACGCGCGTGTCCTCGATGACGAAGTTGACCTTTCGCACCGGAGAGAAGTCCGCGTCGATCGGAATCACGGAGAGCGGCGAATCCTCCAGCCGGTTCCTCTCGGCCGGGACATACCCAAACCCCGCTTCCACCTCGAGCTCGATATCCAAGACCCCCTTGGTGTTCAGCGTCGCGATGTGAAGGTCCGGATTCACAATCTCAACCCCGGGAGGCGCCTTGATGTCTGCAGCCGTCACGTCACCGGCGCCCTTCTTGTCGAGCATCAGGCGCTTCACCTCGTCGTCGTGTAGGCGCAGGGCGAGCCCCTTCAGATTGAGGATGATCTCGAGGACGTCCTCCTTGATCCCATCAATCGTGTCGTACTCGTGGTACTTGCCCGCGAAGCGCACTCGGACGACGGCGGCTCCCGGAATCGCCGAGAGCAGAACCCGTCTCAGGGAGTTGCCGAGCGTGATCCCGAATCCGGACTCCAACGGTCCGATGACGATTCGTCCGCTCGTCTCCGTGAGCTCTTCGACCTTGATCTGGTCGGGGAAGATCACTTCGTCCATGAACCTCTCCTAGCGAGAGTAGAACTCAACAATCAGGTTCGCCGCGATGCTCTGGCGAAGCTGTTCCACGTTCGGCTGCGCGATAATCGAGAACGTCATCGCTTCGTGATTCGCTTCGATCCACGGCGAGACGTCACGGCTCTGGTTCGCCTCCACGATCGCCTTCAGCCGGCTTCGCCGCCCTTCCTTCACCGCAACGACGTCGCCGTCTCGGAGCAGGACGGAAGGCACATTCGTTCCGCGACCATTGACCGCAAAGTGCCCGTGCGTGATCAGCTGACGAGCCTGCTGACGCGAGGCGGCGAAACCTGCGCGATAGACCATGTTGTCGAGACGGCGCTCAAGCAGGACGAGGAGCGCTTCACCCGTGATTCCCTTCACGCGTTTCGCCTGGGCCACGTAGTTGCGGAACTGCCGCTCGCGGACCCCGTAGATGCGTCGCGCCTTCTGCTTCTCGCGAAGGTGAATCTGGTATTGGCTCCGCCGTGGACGGCGCCGCCTCGGTCCCTCACCTGGCGGCTTCGCCTTTCGCGAAAACGGACAGCTGCGTGTATAGCAGCGCTCTCCCTTCAGGAAGAGCTTCTCGCCTTCGCGGCGGCATTGCTTACAGCGAGGACCAGCGTCGCGTCCCATTACTTCCTCCCCTTGCTGTGGGAAACCGGCGTCACGTTCTTGACTTCCTCGACGCGGATGCCGGACGACTTGATCGTCTGGACGACCGACTGTCTTCCGGAGCCCGTTCCCTTCACGCGAATCGCCACCGAACGAACGCCGTACTCCTTGATCTCGCGCGCGAGAGAGTCCGCAGCGATCTGCGCCGCATACGGCGTTCCCTTCCGCGATCCCTTGTAGCCGACGGCTCCGGGGCTCTTCCACGTGACCGGATTCCCGTTCGGATCGGTGACGGTGATGATCGTGTTGTTGAAGGTTGCGTGAATGTGAATGATGGCACGCTCGAGCTTGATGTTCTTCGCCATACCTACCTCTTCTTCCCAGCCTTGGCCGGGCGCGGTCCCTTCCAGGTTCGCGCGTTCGCCCGCGTTCTCTGTCCTCGGACCGGAAGCCGTCGCTTGTGACGGTTGCCGCGGTGCGAGTTGATGTCCTTCAGCCGCTGGATGCTGGATTGGATCCTGCGCCGCAGGTCACCCTCGACCATGTACTGCTCGACCTCACGTCGAAGGGACGCAACCTCGTTCTCGGTCAAGTCCTTGACCCGGACGTCCGGCGAGATCCCCGTTTTGTCGATGATCTCGTCCGCTCGCATCCGACCGATCCCGAAGATGTACGTCAGCGCGATCTCGATCCGCTTGTTGTTCGGTAGGTTCACTCCGGCGATTCGTGCCATATGCTCGCTCTCCCCTTACCCCTGGCGCTGCTTGTGCTTCGGATTCCGGCAGATAACGCGTAGGCGGCCGCTGCGCCGGATGACCTTGCAGTGCGCGCAGATCTTCTTGACAGAGCTTCGTACCTTCATCGTCGATGCCAGGCGCTTTCTAGCTTTCGCGGTAGACGATCCGACCCTTGGTCAGATCGTACGGCGACAACTCCACGATCACTCGGTCTCCGGTGAGGATGCGAATGTAGTGCTTCCGGATCCTTCCGGAGATGTGGCAGAGGATCACTCGATCGTTGCTCAGCTTGACACGAAACGTCGAGCCGGGAAGGCTCTCGATCACGTCGCCCCGAACACGAATCACGTCCTTCTTCCCACGTCGTTCGTCAGTTGCCACGCGCGCCTGGGCTCACCTCCTTACTCGTCAAGACCTCGGCTCCCTCTTCGGTCACTGCGACCGTATGCTCGAAATGCACGCTCAACCCTCCAGATGCAGTCACCACAGTCCATCGATCGTCTCGAACGCGCGTCGGCAGATCGTCCGTCTTGACCATCGGTTCGATCGCCAGCGTCATCCCCGGACTCAAGCGAGGCCCGCGCCCGGGAGGACCGTAGTTCGGAATCTGGGGGTCCTCGTGCAACGCTCTTCCAACTCCGTGTCCGACGTACTCACGTACGACGTGAAAGCCCGCTTCCTCTACGAAAGAGCCGACGGCGTGAGAGACATCGGACAAGCGATTGCCCATTCTAACTTGTCCGATCCCCTTCCACAAGCTCATCTCGCCGACGGCGAGCAGCTTTGCGGCCTCCTCCGACACCGCTCCGATCGGGATCGTGATCGCGGCATCGACGACGAAACCCTCTCGAACAAGTCCGATGTCGATCGAGAAGACGTCGCCCTCCTCGAGGCGCCGATCCTCGGTCGGCACCCCGTGAACGACCTCGTCGTTCAGCGAGGCGTTGATCGTTCCCGGGAACCCCGCGAACTTCGGAAAGGCCGGTTCCCCGCCGCATTCACGGACGCGCTGTTCCGCCAGCCGGTCCAGGAAAGCCGTCGTCTGGCCAGGAACCGCCTTCTCGCGAAGCTCTTCGAGGATCGACGCGAGGATCGCGCCGTTCTTGCGCATCACGTCGAGCTCGGAAGGGGATTTCAGCGAGATCATTCCGCGAGAAGCTCCAGCGCCTGCTGAAGGACGGTATCCGTCCCCTGCTTCCCATCGATCTCCCGGAGAAGGTCTCGCTCGCGGTAGTACCCGAGAAGGGGCGCGGTCGATGTCTGATAGACGTCGTACCGATTGCCGATCACCGCCTCCTTGTCGTCGTCCCGTTGGATCAGACGACCGCCACAAGCGTCGCACGTCGTCGGATCCGCCGGCGGGCGGAAGGAGAGGTTGAAGATCTGTCCACAGTCGACGCAGACGCGCCGCGCCGTCAAACGGGCGACAACCTCTTCCCGAGGAAGGTCGATGCTGAGCACCGCGTCGAGCGGGCTGATCGCCTCCAGCGCCTCCGCCTGTGCAATCGTTCTTGGGAACCCGTCGAGGAGGAAGCCACTTGTGGCTGCCTCGATTCGGCCTTGGATCATGCCGACGATCAGCTCATCCGGAACGAGCTCGCCGCGATCCATCGTCTCCTTCGCGGCGATCCCGAGATCCGTCCCCTTGGCCACTTCATCGCGGAGGATGTCGCCGGTTGACAGGTGCTCGATACCGAGCTTCTCGATCAGGCGCTTGGCGACGGTTCCCTTGCCGGCGCCCGGAGGGCCGAGGAGCGCCACGCGAGTCCGCGGCATCAGCCTCTTCTCCCGAGGAGCTTGCCGGACTTGGTCAGGCTCTCGTAGTGCCGCATCACCAGATGCGCCTCGATCTGCATCAGCGTGTCGATCGCAACACCGACGACGATCAGAAGCGACGTGCCTCCGACGAGGAACATGCTCTGCAGGTTGCTGATCGACGAGAGGATGAACGGGAGCACCGCGACCGCCGACAGGAAGAGCGCACCGATCAGGAGAAGCCGATTGAGAACGCTCGTGATGTAGTCGGCCGTCGGCCTTCCCGGACGAACGCCGGGGATGAAGCCTCCCGACTCCCGCACGTTCTTGGCGATGTCGTTCGGGTCGAAGACGATCGAGCTGTAGAAGTACGTGAAGAAGAAGATCAGGAGCACGTAGAACGTGATGTACAGCGGGCTTCCGGTCTCGATCCAGTCGACGTACGGCTTCAACGCAGGGATGGCGTTGAAGATCGTCACCGGAAGGCTCAGCAGCGCCGAGGCGAAGATGACCGGGATGACACCGCCCTGGTTGACCCGCAAGGGGAGGTGCGACGAGTGTCCGCCGTAGATCCGACGCCCCTTGGTTCGCTTCGCGTATTGGATCTGGATCTTCCGCTGTCCTTGCTGAACCATCGTCATCCCGGCGATCACGATCACCAGGAGCACGATGAAGACGAGCCCCCAGACCGGATGCGCCGATCCGGTGCTGATGGACACCCACATGTCGCGAAGGCTTGCCGGGAAGCGGGAGAGAACGCTGACCATGATGATCATGCTGATCCCGTTGCCGATCCCATTCTCCGTGATCCGTTCGCCGAGCCACATCAGAAAGATCGTTCCCGTCGTCACCGAGACGATCGACGTCAGGTAGAACCAGATGTTCGCCCCACCCGGAGCCGCGCTGCGAATGAGCGAGGTCATCGCCGCGCCCTGTACGACCGCGAGCACGACGGTCGCGTACCGCGTGTACGCCGTGATCTTGCGACGCCCCTCACGCCCTTGCTGCTGGAGTTCCTTGAGCTTCGGGATGACCGAGGTCAACAGGCTGAAGATAATCGATGCATTGATGTACGGCGTCACGCCGAGCGCGAAGAGCGAGAAGCGCTGAAGCGCCCCTCCGGTGAACATGTTCAGGAAGTCGAAGATCCCTTCGCCCTGCTGCGCGAAGAACGTCCGCAAGGCATCGACATCGATCCCTGGCACGGTGATGTGCGTGCCGAGCCGGAAGATGATGATCGCACCGAGGGTGAAGAGAATACGCTTCCGAAGCTCCGGAACCTTGAACAGGCTAGCGAATTTCTCCCACATCGGTCCTAGATCACCTCGGCCGTTCCGCCGGCGTCCTCGATCTTCCGCTTCGCACTCTCCGCGAAACGGTGGGCTCGAACGACGAGCGGCTTCGACAGCTCACCCCGACCGAGAATCTTGACCCTCGCCGTGCGTCCCTTGACGAGCTTCATCTCTCGGAGGACTTCCGGCGTCACTTCATCGCGTTCCCCGAAGCGCGCGTCGAGCGTGTCGACGTTGACGCAGGCGTACTCCACGCGCGTGAAGTTGTGGAACCCTCGCTTCGGAAAGCGCATCCAAATCGGCGTCTGGCCTCCCTCGAAGCCGAGGCGAACGCCGCCGCCGCTCCGAGAGTTCTGACCCTTGGTGCCCCGGCCGCTCTCGTGGCCACCGTGGCCGGAGCCGTAGCCCCGTCCGACGCGCTTGCGGCGCTTCGTGCTCCCCTTGGTTGGCCGGAGGTCCTCAAGACGCATCCTCGACCTCCTCGGTCGGCTCAGCGCTAGCCTCGCCGTCCTTCTTCGCCGCTGCACCGATGCCTCGCAGCTCTTCGATCTCCCGACGGCTTCGAAGCCGGGACAGACCGTTCAGCGTCGCCCGCGAGAGCGTCAACGGGTTCGTCGTTCGGATCGCCTTGGTCAACACGTCGTGAATCCCTGCGAGGCGGCAGATCGCGCCGACCGTCGTGCCGGCGATCACGCCGGTTCCAGGATGGGCCGGCTTGAGAAGAATCTCGCCCGCCTTGAACTTCCCCACGACCTCGTGCGGAATCGTGCCGCCGTCGGTGTTGACTTGGATCATGTTCTTCTTCGCATCGCGGATCGCCTGATGAATCGCCCGCGGGATCTCCCGGGTACTACCCACGCCGACACCGACACGGCCCTTCCGATCGCCGACGACGATCGTTACCCGGAATCTGAGGTTCCGACCGCCTTTGGTGACCTTGCTGACTCGGCGAATGTCGATGATCTCATTCTCGAATTCGTCGCGGCTGATCAAAACCTCACTCCTCCCTCGCGGCACGCATCGGCAAACGCGGAGACCACACCGTGATACGGATAGCCTCCTCGATCGAAGACGACCGTGTCGACGCCGGCCTCCAGAGCCTTGCTCGCCATCCGCGTTCCGAGCGCCTTTGCACCCTCTATGTTCGACCGAGCACCGGCGCTTCGCCCTTCGGCGTCGAGCGTCGATACATGGGCGAGTGTCCGCCCGACCTCGTCATCGATGATCTGCGCATAGAGGTGGCGGCCTGTCTTCGTGATGCAAAGACGCGGACGCTCCTCGGTCCCGCGCACACGCTTGCGGATCCTGCGGTGTCTCTTATCTCTCTCACTTGTTCGATTCGCGGTTGCCATCTGCCATCGACTCCCTAAGCCGCCGTCTGGCCACCGAGCTTGCCGGCCTTCTGCAGGACCTGCTCGTCCTTGTACCGAATTCCCTTGCCGTCGTAGACGTTCGGCTTGCGGAGTTTCCGGATCTTCGCGGCGACCTGCCCCACCTGCTGCTTGTCCGCCCCACGAAGGATGATCTCGTTCGGATTCGGCAGCTCCGCCTCGACGCCCGCCGGGATCTCGAACTCCTTGGGATCCGAGTAGCCGAGGTCGAGGATGATCGTCGCCCCCTGTAGCCTGGCCCGATATCCGAGCCCGCGGATCAGGAGCGTCTTCTCCCATTGCTCGGAAACGCCGTGCACCATGTTCGAAAGAAGGCTTCGATAGAGCCCATGATACGCCCGGTGCGCCTTCCCCTCGCCGAAGCGAGTGACGGTTGCCGAGGCGTCGTCGATGGTGATCTCGACCATGTCCGGCCGATACGCCTGCTCGAGTCGTCCGTGCTTCCCCTCGACGGCGATCACTCCGCTCTTGACGGAGACCTTGACGCCGTCGGGGATCGCCACTGGAACCTTGCCTACTTTCGACATTGCCTAGAACCCCCTACCAGACCTCACAGAGGACTTCGCCGCCGACGCCGCGCGTTTCCGCATCGACGCCAGAGAGGATCCCCTGCGACGTGGAGAGGATCGAGATTCCCATGCCGCCGAGCGGCTTCGGGATCTCGCCCTTTCCGACATAGACCCGCCGGCTCGGCTTGCTGACCAGCTGAATCTTGCTGATCGCACACTGTGCCTTCGCTCGCTCTCCCTTGTACTTCAGGACGACCTTGAGCGCCGACTGGGGACTTCGCTCGATCACTTCGAACCCCTCGATGTACCCCTCTGCCTGAAGGATTGCAGCAACCGCTTCCTTCAGCTTCGAGTGCGGCATCGTAACGTCCGCGTGAAAGCGCGCGCTCGCGTTGCGGATCCGCGTCAACATGTCACCGATCGGATACGGAATCATTCCACTCACCAACTCGCCTTCTTGACCCCGGGAATCTCGCCGCGATGCGCCAGCTTCCGGAAGCAGAGCCGACAGATGCCGAAGTCGCGGATGTACGCGTGCGGGCGCCCACAGAGGTTGCAGCGGTTGTAGGCACGCGACGAGAACTTGGGTTCCCGCTTGCTCTTGTTGACTAGCGCTTTTCTCGCCATCGTCGCTCCCTATTCCTCGTGGAACGGCAGTCCGAGATCCTTAAGAAGGACGAAGCCTTCTCGGTCGGTTCTCGCCGTCGTCACGATGGTGATGTCCATCCCCTGAGTCTTCACGATCTCGCTGTACTCGATCTCCGGGAACGTCGCCTGTTCACTCAGTCCGAGCGTGTAGTTTCCCCGTCCGTCGAAGGCAGAGGCCGACAGCCCCCGGAAGTCTCGGATCCCGGGCAACACGGCGTTGAACAACCGATTGAGGAACTCGTAGGCGCGCTCCCCACGGAGGGTGACCTTGCACCCGATCGGATCCCCGGCGACGAGCTTGAAGTCCGAGATCGACTTCTTGGCCTTCGTCACGACCGGCCGTTGCCCGGTGATCTTGGTCAGGTTGCTCACGGCGCCCTCGAGGACCTTCGGGTTGTCCTTGTCCCCGACGCCCATGTTGACGACAACCTTGACCACGCGCGGGGTCTCCATCACGTTGTCGAGCCCCAACTCCTGCTTGACGCGCGGAGCGACTTCCTGTTCGTACCTCTCCTTCAGCAGCATTACTCGAAGATCTCCCCGCACCGCTTGCATCGGCGCATCTTCTTGCCCTCGACCGTCGTGTGGCCGACACGGGTCGGCTCATCGCACTCCGGACAGATCGGCATCACATCGGAGATGTGAATCGTCCCCTCGCGCTTCACGATCCCCGGCTCGCGGAGGGACTGCGTGGCGCGCTGATGCTTGGTGATCATCCGCACGTTCTCCACGATGATCCGGTCCTTGTCCGGGTAGACGACAAGGACTCGACCGATCTTCCCCTTGTCGTTGCCGGCGATCACCTGAACGCGATCTCCCTTTCGCACTTTGCTCATCTCTACAGAACCTCAGGCGCGAGCGAGATGATGCGCATCATCTTCTTATCGCGCAGCTCCCTGGCCACGGGCCCGAAGACGCGGGTCCCTAGGGGTTCACCCTGCGCATTCACCAGAACGATCGCGTTGTCGTCGAAGCGGATGAACGTCCCGTCCTTGCGCCGGTGCGATCGTCGCGTGCGCACAATCACCCCACGAACGATCTCCCCTTTTTCGATGTCGCTCGTCGGAAGCCGCTTTCGGACGGAACCGACAACGATGTCGCCGATGCTGCCGACCCGGCGATTCGACGGCCCGAGCACGTTGATGCATCGAACGACCTTCGCGCCGGAGTTGTCGGCGACCTTGAGCATCGTTTGCATCTGGATCATGTTCGACCCTCCGCACGCTCGAGAACCTCAACCAACCGCCACCGCTTCAGCCGGCTCATCGGACGGCACTCTTCGATCCGTACGAGGTCTCCGACGCCCGCCTCCGACTGCGGATCGTGGGCGTGGAACTTCGTGTGCCGCCGGATGTGCTTCCGATAGCGCGCGTGGAGTCGCTGCTCCTCGACGCGGACCACGATCGTCTGTGTCATGCGGTCGCTCACGACGCGACCGATCTTCGCCTTCTTCATGCCCCAGCCTCCCGCGTCCGCTTCTCGGATCTCACCGTCAGCACGCGCGCGATGTCGCGACGCGTCTTGACGAGTTCGGCGGTGTTGTCCAACTCCGCCGTCGCCCGCTGGAAGCGAAGGTTGAACAGCTTGCGCTTCAACTCCCGTTCCCTAAGATCCAGTTCCTCGACGGACAGGTCTCTGAGCTCTTGCGCCTTCATGCCTCTCCTCCGAGAACGCTTCGTCGCTTCAGCCGCGTCCGGATCGGCAGCTTGTGGCTGACGAGCTTGTGGATCCGCTTCGCCTGCTCATCGCCGACACCGGAAATCTCGAACAGGATGCGTCCCGGACGCACGACGGCGACCCAATGGTCGACCGGACCCTTTCCTTTTCCCATTCGTGCTTCAGCCGGATGCTTGGTGATCGGCTTGTCGGGGAAGATCCGAATCCAAACGCGAGCACCACGCTGGGTCGTCCTGGCAATCGTCGTTCGGCAGGCCTCGATCTGCGCTCCGGTGATCCACGCCGCATCGAGGGTCTGGATCGCGTACTCACCGAAAACGATCTGGTTCCCACGGGTCGCCTTGCCTCTGCGGCGCCCGCGGTGCGTCTTCCGGTGTTTGGTTCGCTTCGGGAACAGGAGTGCCATGCTACTTCACCTCGTCTCCACGTCCCCGATGCGGGAACTCACCGCGGAAGACCCACGCCTTGACGCCGATGTTGCCGTACTTCGTCCGGGCTTCGACCAGCCCGTAGTCGATGTCGGC
>Ga0180433_10003992_pt1 | contig 21057 bp, 17 predicted proteins | sample SS_ome_8_FD_132980 | JGI IMG/M metagenome (GOLD analysis project Ga0180433, IMG submission 132980) | Hypersaline lake sediment archaeal communities from the Salton Sea, California, USA - SS_1_D_1 metaG | ecosystem: Environmental > Aquatic > Non-marine Saline and Alkaline > Hypersaline >... | reverse complement strand
GAGCATACCGCGGTTGCCCTCGCTGGGGCGTATGAGTACAGTCAGTGGCTACAAAGACCAAAGGGGGTGGTTCCCAAACTGACAGGGATCAACAAAGAGAAGGCCGGTGAGATAGTGGCATCAGCCTTAAAGCAAAGCTCTACCCGACCCCTCTGGCTGGAAGCTTCCTCCATCTCTGACCTGCTCAACTCATATGGAATCCGGGTCGCAGTGTCGAAGTCAGCAAAGACCGCTGAGGACGCAGCCAGGGTAGCTGAAGAAATTGGCTTCCCGGTTGCGGTTAAGCTCGTCTCAGACAAGATAATCCACAAGACTGAGGTTGGAGGAGTGATCCTCTCACGCCGCTCATCAGGTGAGGTAGAACAGGCCTTTAACCAAATCAGAGAACGACTTGAGGGTCTGGGAAGAACTGATGAGATGCAGGGTGTCACTATTCAAGAAATGATATCTGAGGGAATTGAGGTAATTGTTGGCCTAACCCAGGACCCTTCCTTCGGTCCTCTGATTATGTTCGGAATGGGCGGCATTTATGCCGAGTTCTTCAAGGATATTACATTCCGTATTCACCCGTTGACTGATGTTGATGTCCAAGATATGGTGCGCTCAGTGAAGGCTCACCAGCTCCTTGCTGGCTGGCGAGGCTCCAAGCCAGCCGACGTGAAGGCGCTTGAAGATCTCCTACTGAGAGTGTCTGCTCTGGTGGAAGACTTACCCCAGCTAGCAGAGATGGACCTCAATCCGGTAAAAGCTCAAGAGCAGGGGAAAGGGTATGTTGTAGTTGACGCCCGAATTCTGCTCTCTTGAACAGGTGATAGAGACTACTTGGGCTGCACTGGAGTAGTGTTGAGGAGGAAGTTGTCGCTTTTCGTTCGTGGCAACTCAAGAGCTTGAAGGAGACCTATCTTCTTTCACACTATCAGTAGGAGATAGGAGGACACATTACATCTCAAAGTTAACGTCCACGGGAGAAGGTTCATAGGTCGATAAGAGCGAATAGAGATAAGAGATACGCTACAGGTCAAAGGAGAGACGGCTCAGTTCGGCCTATGTCTATGACCTTGGGAACGACCACTATGCCGTTATCTGATATGGTGCAACCTCTTCTCTCATCTGCTTCATGGTCATAGCCGATTAAGGCGCCAGACTGAATCCTGCTTCCCTTATCAACGATAGCTCGCCTTATGTCAACACCAGGCTCAATGATAACATCATCAAAAATAACCGATTGCTCCACCCGAGCATCTCTCTCAACAATTACGACTGGTGAGAGTATTGATTCCCAGACGGTGCCTCCGCTGATTATACAGCCATCACAGACAATAGACTCTGCTATGTTTCCGCCAAGGATACACTTGCTTGGAGGCAAGGGGCGCTGATACGTCCTGAATGGCCACATCTCTCCATAAAGACTGAAAGAAGGATTTAAGCCCACGAGTTCCATGCTCGCGTCATAGTACAGTCGATGGAGCCAACATCCCTCCAGTAGGATGAGTCGTGGGCATTGTCTACCAATATCTTTTCTCTTATGCCGTCCTTCACTATGAACTCAAAATCCTCTATCTTGTTCTCTTGCTCGTAGTCATAAACCAAAATGTCGGGATGTTCACCTATCATTTGTTGGATGATGTGCTTGCCGAAGTCATCATGTTCCATTTTTAAAGCGTTGAGCAAAGTATCTACCCTGAAGATATAGACGCCCATTGAAGCCAGAGCATAGTCGGGAGCATCGGCAAGTGTCTTCGGCTGCGCCGGCTTTTCTTCAAAGCCAATCAATCTATGGTCACGGTCTATTTCGAGTACGCCAAGGCTTCCGGCAGCTTCTTCCTTCCTTGTCCTGACAGCAGATATCGTCACTCCCGCCTTCTTCATCCTGTGATAGTTCACAAACTGGAGGTAGTTCATCTTGTAGACATGGTCACCGGAGAGGATTAGAACGTCCTCAAGGCCCTTTTTCTTGACCAGGTTAAGGTTTTGCCTTACTGCGTCTGCCGTACCACGGTACCAGTCTGCTCCATGCTTCTGTTGAGCAGGCATGCAGTAAATGTAGTAGCCTAACCCGGAGCCTGAGATGTTCCATCCTTCCTGGATGTGGCGGTTTAAAGATTCTGATAGGTATTGTGTGAGCACATAAATCTGACGGATGCCCGAGTTGACGCAATTACTCAGGGCAAAATCGATGATCCGAAATTTACCTCCAAATGGGACTGCCCCCTTTGAGCGTTCCTGCGTCAGGGGTTGCAACCTCTCCCCTGCTCCTCCTGCCATTATTATCGCTAAGACTCCGTCCGTTACTGTCACCTACACCTCCAGATTACTTGGTGCAGCCCTTCGAATTACTACTTGGCCCCCACAAATCCCCGTTGCCCCAAAACGTGATTCGCCACTATAATGGAGGTTGGGGTGTGAACTCCCTCAATGGAGTTCAAAGAAACTGAGTTTATCAAGGCGTCTAAAGTTGTGCCAGGAATCTATCCAGCGGACGGTACCAGAGCGGCAGCGCATTGCTAGAGACTGAGTCTGTGCCCCGCCGGCAAAGTAGCGTACCCCTTTCAGTAATTCGCCGCTACTGACCCCGGTGGCAGCAAAAAAGACATCTTCACCATCTATCAGGTCCTCCGTCTTGTAGACCTTATCAACTTCAACTCCCGCGGCTATGGCGGCCTTTCTTTCGCTGTCATCACGCGGCCAACCCTTACATTGGATGCCGCCCCCAATGCAGTGTATCGCCGCAGCGGAGAGGACCCCCTCTGGCGTGCCCCCAATGCCCATAAGCGCGTCAACTTCTCTTTCAGGCAGAGCTGCGTCTATACTCGCTGCAACATCACCGTCAGAAATCAATTTGACCCTGGCGCCAGCACTCCGAATATCCGATAACAGCTGTTCGTGCCGCGGCCTATCTAAAACCACCACTGTGAGTTCCGATATCTTCCTCCGCTTAGCTTTGGCTATGTTCTTCAAGTTTTCCCCCACAGTTGCGTTGATATCTATGCAGTCTTTTGCTTCTGGTCCGGTAACAATCTTATTCATATATACGAACTCTATGGGGCAATGCATCGTCCCCTTGGCCGCAAGCGCTACTACAGAAACAGCTCCGGGAAGACCCCTGGCGACAAGGGTAGTCCCGTCAATGGGATCAACAGCAATATCAACCTGTAAATCTGAGCCATCACCAATGCGCTCTCCTATATATAACAGGGGAGCATGGTCTTTTTCCCCTTCTCCAATGACTACGATTCCGTCCATCTGGATATAGCCCAGCGTATAACGCATGGCAGCTACCGCTGCTTCGTCTACCAGTGTCTTATCACCCCTGCCCAAATAACGAGCAGCAGCCATGGCCGCCGCTTCGGTGACCCTCACTAGTTCCATCGCAATATTTCGTTCAATCGGTTGATGATGATTTGCTACTCTCATATTCAGTTGTCCACGCTCAATTAGAATAAAAAATAACGACTAATTAGTTGTACTGCTATATTAATTCAAATGTGCGACAAGGTCAAAAACAAGTCAGCTAAGGCTGAGATGCGCAATAAACACTAATAATCTACGCACCGACTCACCATGTCCACCGTGTCAGCCACTTTCAACTTATGGAATAGTAAAGAAAAGCGTTCTTCAATCGCGTCTCCAATTCCCCTCAAATTTTCCCCAGACAGGTTCCACAGTTCCTTCTTGAAATCACCAAAGGCTTTTTTGCGAGTCTTGTAGAGGAATTGTTCTGATGTATCCCCCTGCTTCATTTCACCTGCGTATTTATCCCGAAGATGCCGGTAAATTCTGTCCAGCAACTCTTTAGGGAAATAGGGGCTGTCAAAGATAATGTTTTGAAATCCGGTAGCCAGATGCACTTCCAGTGTGTCCGCCTGTGGGAAGAGGTCAAAAGCCTCATCAGGGAGAGTGGAGGCTCCATGCTGCACTGCGCCACCCATACCGTATTCTTTCCGTGCTACTCGAGACAATTCTTTCGGAGCTTTGAAATCAATGTCAACGCTCGCCACTGACCCGTCAGGCAAAACTACTCCGCCGTGCGTCGTCCCGGTTTGAACACTGATTTTGGAGAGTCCCCTGACGTCTGGCCTTAGCAGCCTGAGGTATCCTGACATAAAGGCCCGTAGGTCTACCACTGTGCTATTGCGTCCGCCTACTTCGCCGATTTCACCACCAACCGAGATTGTTATCCCCGCGGGCTCAATCTCCCGTATGAACTTGGTCATATCCGCAGTGACTTGGCAATTCCCTTTCTGCTGTTCCTCAAGGCTTGACTTTTCCAAGTCAACTATAGTGGAGGCGTCAATATCAATATTCAGAAAGCCAGCGATTACCGCTTCACGTACCAGTTCCCTGATGCTGTTCAATTCCCGTTCTGGTTCTGAATTGTATTTCGTGTGGTTGATTTGAAAGTGGTCTCCCTGGAGAAAAACCGGGCCTCTAAACCCCTCTCTGACTGCTGCCGCAAGTACGCAGGCGGCGTACTCACCTGGCCTTTGCGCGGTATAGCCTATCTCAGAACGAGCAATTTCGAAAATAAAAGCACCAACACTATTCTTCAGGGCTGCCCTAAATACCGCCCTAGCCACTTGATAAGTGATGCCACGGATGTTTATTGCAGGGAATTGTGATACCATTGTACAGCCCCTTACCAGCAGCCCGGTACAGGCCGCCAACACTTGCCAAAACTACACCCTGTGCCGAAGCGAATTGCCGGATTTTTTTCGGCTATGTTCCCTTACCTCATCAGCACCAAAGACGGCGTTTTCCACTAGCGTATCAACCTCGCCCGGGGACGTAGACACGCCTTTGCTCAGTCTGCTATTTCCTGACTGTTCCGCAGAAGTCATTTCACCTTTTGATCGGTCATGGTCTCGGTACATCACCCGAGAGTATCGGCAATCCCTTTGGGCATTATTTTAGGGATTTATCTTCTATGTCTACTAACTGAAAGGTAACTTTCATTATCGAGTCAGAGTTCAGAGACATTGAATTTATTCCTTCTTTCACCAAGAATTCAGAAAACTCAGGATAATCGCTCGGCGCCTGACCACAAAGTCCAATATGGCGGTGGTTTCTTCTGGCTCCCTGGATAGCCATGGAAATCATCTTCATCACTCCAGGGTCTCGTTCATCAAAGTCGTGGGCTACCAGTGCCGAGTCACGGTCAACCCCTAATAGCAATTGGGTCAGGTCATTGGATCCGATGGAAAAGCCATCAAATAGCTTGCTGAATTCATCAAGCAGGATGACATTATTTGGAATTTCACACATGATATAAACTTGGAGTCCGTTTTCTCCCCGTGTCAAGCCATTCTTTGCCATCTCAGTCAGAACTCTTTCACCCTCATCCAACCGCCGGCAAAAGGGGATCATTATTATGAGGTTGTTCAATCCCATGTCTTCTCGAACCCGTTTCATCGCCCTACACTCTAGCGCAAAGCCTTCCCTGTATAGTTCGTTATAGTAACGAGAAGCACCACGAAAACCTATCATCGGATTCTCTTCCAGCGGTTCGAAATAGCGTCCCCCAATGAGATGGGCATATTCATTGGTTTTGAAGTCACTCATGCGTACGACAACAGGTTTCGGATAGAAAGCGGCAGCGATGGTCCCGACACCGTGGGCCAGTTCTTCCACGAAGTAGTCCTTTCTATCTGGATAGCCAAAAGTGAGGTCGTCCAATTGTTTTCGCTCTTCCTCATCCGTTATCTTTTCAGGATGGACAAGAGCCATAGGATGAACCTTTATGTAACTGTTGACAATAAACTCCATACGGGCCAGGCCCACACCATCATTGGGGATCTTGGAGAGGGAAAAGGCTTGTTCGGGATTGCCGAGGTTCATCATAACCTCTGTTTTTGGCCGCCGAAGATCCTTGAAGCTGAGCTTCTCAATATGAAATGGAAGAATTCCCTCATATACTGTACCTTGATCGCCCTCGGCACAGCTTACTGTAACTTCCTGTCCAGTATGGATTTTTTCCGTAGCATCGCCAGCGCCAACCACCGCCGGGATACCAAGCTCGCGGCTGACAATGGCCGCATGGCAGGTTCTACCACCTCTGTTACTTATAATAGCAGCCGCCGTTTTCATTACAGGTTCCCAGTCCGGATTAGTACTGTCTGACACTAGTATTTCTCCGGGTTGGAACGAAGAAAGCTGTGCTACATTGGAGATTACGTGGCTTTTGCCGCTGGCAATCTTCTCACCCACACCCTTACCTGTCACCAGTATTGAGCTTTTCTTATCCAGGTAATATGTCTCTAGAATATCCAGGGCTTTCTGTGACTCAACTGTTTCCGGTCGAGCCTGAACTATAAATAGATCGCCGCTCATTCCGTCCTTCGCCCATTCGATATCCATCGGTCGGTTCTCTCCAATTTTCCCTGAATAGTGGTCTTCAATCTTAAGCGCATAGTCGGCCAGTGTTAGAATCTCATCATCAATAATACAGAACCGTCTACGGTCCGCCTCCGGCACTGTCACGTTTCGCGTTAGAACTTTTGAGTCACTTATGCCGTAAATCATTTTGATGGACTTACCACCGAGGTTTTTTCTGATTATAGCCCTGCAGCCTTTTCTGTAAGTTGGTTTGAAAACATAGTACTCATCGGGGCTGACAGCTCCCTGGACAATGTTTTCTCCCAGACCATAGGATGCCGTAATGAAGACGACGTCACTGAACCCAGTCTCCGTATCAATAGTAAACATCACGCCACTGGTGGCTAGGTCGGAGCGTACCATCTTCATAATACCTATAGAAAGGGCTACCTCGAAATGGTCAAAGTTATTATCAATACGATAGGATATTGCCCGGTTTGTAAAGAGTGATGCCAAGCATTTGCTGCAGGCCTCTCTCAGAGCGGGATACCCGCTTATGTTTAAATAAGTTTCCTGCTGGCCGGCGAAGGAGGCCATGGGGAGGTCTTCTGCCGTGGCTGAGCTGCGTACCGCAACATCCGTGCCCGGTCCGTATTCCTCGCAAAGGCGGTCATAGGCAGTCCTTATTTCCGTCCAGAGATCATCGGGAATGCCAGCACCCAGAATCAAATCGCGAGCTCCTTTCCCTCGTTTCATAAGGTCAGCCAGATTAGTCTTATCCAGACCCGACATAGCATCCTTGAGTTCGTCAAGAATTCCCGCTGATTCCAATACATACCAGTATGCCTCGGCAGTCACCGCGAAGCCATTCGGAATTTTGACTCCTTGACTCGTAAGTTCACGGTACATTTCGCCGAGAGAGGCATTCTTACCGCCAACAACAGGAATATCTTCAATCTTGATCTCCTCAAACCAGCGGATATGTCTAGAATCTTCTTTCATATCAATTCCCCCTTCTATTGTCTACCTAAGGACTAATTATGATATTGTTCTCCACTTCGGACACGCCTGGTGCGGCCCAGGCCGCCCACTGGGCTTCTGCCCTCTCTCCCCAGGAGCGCACACTGCCGCTGAGAATCACCCAGCCGCCGCGAGTCTCTACTGTGATTCGCCGCGAATCAAGCAAGGCATTGCGCTGAAATGCGCTGACGATTTTGTCCTTTATATCCTGCGGTTTGACCGGGGGCTTGACCGTAATCTGGTTACTGAACCATACTACTCCCATGAGGTAGCGCACGGCCTCCTCGGCAGCGAATTTTTCATACCCCCAGTCTACCTCCCCACTCAGAGTAACTAACCCATCGTGCACCCGCACTTTGACGCGGTCATGGGGCACCAGGACATTCCACTCGAGAATATTTGCCACCGCCCCGGCGATGTCCTCATCTAGCCGCTTAAGAGAGCCGGGTAACCTGACTTGGATTGCTTCAGCCACCGCCCTGACTCCAAAAACTCGTGCGGCGGCGCGTTCAGCAGCCCACTTCTTAACATAGCTATCGACATAACCACTCAGCGTCACAACACTATCTTTGACAGCAACCCCAATCTCCGCCGCTTTAATAGTCGGCTCCCATTTAAGCTCATTCATAACATCCTGCTGTAGTTCTGCATCGGTCTTCATGGTAATTTTGCCTCCTCTTACCTGTTGATTTCCCACTCGCTATCGGATTGGTGAATGTCATTTTCCTCATCTGATTTTGACAGAGTTACACTAGATCTCCAGTGCCGTGTGCCGTCCGGGAAGCGAGATCGAAATCTAATAGAATAACCGCAAGCTTATCCTTCTTTCTTACCAGCCTACTTGTAAGTGAAAGGGGAATTTGAAAGTTATACAAGACCTAACTCGTCTGATTACCAAATGCCTTTTTGCTTCAATCTCGCGTTTGCTTTTTGTACTTGAGCTTTCTCGCATCCTGATCCTCGGCTATCCCCTGTTCTCTAGCCAGATCGGCTTTCCTTCTCGCCTGGTCTTTGGCCAGTCGCCCAGGTTCGTCAGCAGCGCGCTTCTCCGATTCCTTGGTTTTCCTTGCTTCCAAGTCCTTTTCAATCCGCTGTTCTCTAGCCAAATTGGCTTTCCTTCTCGCCTGGTCTTTGCCTTTATCCATATCCCTTGCTATTCAGGGGTTTCATTTCCGCAAGGTTGCTGAGAAGGTGGTTGGCCAGTCTTTGTCTTGTGGGTCGGGCAATACCACGCTAAATGATCAATGCCCCTCAAAGTAACTTCGCCAGACAGCATAAACTCAGCTGTGCCGCTCACAGCTATCAAATGCCGAAAACCAGGTCGTTTATGCTTTGCATCCAGCCGGCGGACCCGGCTTGACCTTGCTGGTCAGCAGCAATTCGTTTCCTGTAAAAAAGATAGAATCAGGGTGTTGCTTGACTCCGCATGTTGTCTGTAACGAGGGACATCCTGGCATCTGAATCAACGGACACTCAGAAGAGTGGTTAGAAGGTCCGGGTGATTAACTGTAGTTAAGGAAGAAAAGACCTACAAAGAAGTATGAATATCTAGCCCTTGCCTATTCTGAATACCTTTGTCCGGCAGCTAGGGCAAACGCCTTGCACTGCAAGTGTCTTATTTTTCAGTCTGATTTGCTTAGGATCCCTTATCTCCACCTTTTTTCTGCACTTCATGCAATAAGCTGTTGCCATGGTACCCTCCTTCTTGTCCAAGATTTCCTGTATTCTTACAGCAAGAATGAAGCCATGTCAATAGACCTTGCGTTGCGATGAGCCAGCTTGAGCTTGAAAGATGATTCTTAGACGATATGATGCTTATCACCTTAGATATAGCATTGACAAACTAAAATCAGGTAGAGGTTATCCTGCAGCGCAAATCAGGATTTCAAACCTTTGAAGAAGTGATAGATTTTGTAGAAAAAAGAATTGGTAGCCTGCCACGGGGGTACTTTGGGTGAACACGGAGGCATTATCTACGACTGTTCAGCTTCGCCCTGCCGGGCCACCGCCTCTACAGCCCTTCTGACCTCTTCCGTGTCCCCCAGATAATAATGACGCTCGGGCTTTAGATCATCGGTGAGTTCATAGACCAGGGGAATGCCCGTGGGGATGTTCGTGGACGCGATGTCGGCATCATTCACATCGTCCAGGTACTTCACCAGTGCCCGGAGGCTGTTGCCATGGGCCGAGATGATGACACACTTCCCGGCACGCACTGCCGGGACCAGCGTCCCGTACCAGTACGGGAGGAAGCGCCGCACCGTATCTTTCAGGCACTCTGTTAGCGGGACCTCGCTTTTGTCAAGTTCCCGGTAGCGCGGATCATTGCCCGTGTACCGCGGATCGGTCTTTTCCAAGGGTGGTGGTGGCACATCGTAGCTCCGCCGCCAGATGAGCACCTGTTCTTCCCCATACTTGACCGCCGTCCCCGCCTTGTTCAATCCCTGCAAAGCCCCGTAATGGCGCTCGTTGAGCCGCCACGAGTTGCACACCGGAAGCCACATGAGGTCCATCTCGTCCAACACAATCCAGAGCGTCCGGATGGCCCTTTTGAGCACCGAGGTGAAGGCCACGTCAAAGATGTAGCCATGCTCTCGGAGAGTCTGGCCAGCCTTTCTCGCTTCGGCTACCCCCTGCTCAGAAAGGTCAACATCCATCCAACCGGTGAAACGGTTGTCTCGGTTCCAAGTGCTCTCGCCGTGACGGAGCAGTACCAGTTTCTTCATCGCACCCTCCAGTAGCCATTTCCCAATTCTAGCATAATTGCACGACCCCGTTCTTGACACCCAACCATCCTGCATCAAAGTCATAGTCATACCTGCGGGTCAGGTTCCGACCTGGTGCTCCCGGAGGTAAAGCTTACTTGAAGAAGTCTGTTCTGGTTGCCGATCTGCATTTTCCTGCCGGTAAGGCCTTTTGATTCAGTCCTGCCTTGAGCAGACTCATAAAAAAAAGATGAGGTAATGTACCGTGTCAGCCAATAAGTACCCGTCCCGATTGCTCTCCAGGAGTGTTATACGTTAGAATGTCTCTCTCTATTGTGCTATGGCAAGGGACTACAACACAAGGAGGGTGAAGAATTTCACCTATGCAATGGCATAATCTTACAGTAGCAGCAACTCTGAAAGAGCTTGACACTTCGCGCTCCGGTCTTTCCGAAGAAAAGGCAAAGGAGCGACTGCACCAGTACGGCTCGAACGAACTGACGGAGAAGGGCAAACGGCCGGCCATTATGGTCTTCTTACGCCAGTTTGCCAGCCCTCTCGTCTATATCCTGCTCGCTGCCGCCCTGATCGAGTTCATCGTAATGCGTAAACCCACGGATGCCTCGGTCATTCTGGCCGTGGTTTTCCTCAACGCTATTATCGGTTTTGTGCAGGAAAGCCGGGCGGAACGGGCGATGGAAGCTCTCAAACGACTGTCTGTGCGCTATACCAAGGTATTAAGGCAGGGTGCCGTTACCGAAATTCCCGCTATCCACCTAGTTCCCGGCGACATCATCGTAATTGAGGCAGGCGACAAGGTTCCTACTGACGCCCGGCTTATTGAGGCGGCAAGTTTATCCGTAGACGAGTCCATCCTCACCGGAGAATCCGTCCCGGTGGAGAAATTTACCGGTGCTATTGAGGGTGAGGTGACGGTAGCTGACATGGGCAATATGGCACACATGGGCTGTGCTGTGGCCAACGGGCGTGGAGTGGCCGTAGTCACGGTCACCGGTATGAATACCGAAATCGGTAAGATTACTACCCAGGTGCAGGAGACCAAGTCCCCACCTACTCCACTCCAGAAGAATGTGGCCAGGTTAGGGCGGTATATCGGGATCCTGGTGCTCGGTATTATCGGAGTACTTATTCTCATCGGTGTGCTTAAGGGGTACGGCTTCGAGGACATGTTCACTCTGGCCATAGCTGCCGCCGTTTCAGCTATTCCAGAAGGTCTCCCGGTCATGGTAACTGTGGTCTTAGCTGCAGGGATGAGACGGATGGTAAAAAGGCATGCCCTTATCCGGAAACTGACAGCGGTGGAGACAATGGGTGCCGTTACTGCCATATGCTCGGACAAGACCGGCACGCTAACTGAAAGTGAAATGACGCTGCGCCAGGTATACCTTTCCGGTAGAACAATAGAAATCACCGGGGCCGGCTACCATCCCGAGGGAGAGTTTCTGGAAAATGGTCAAAAGATTGAACCTGTAAAGGATGAAGAGTTTCTCCTGGCGCTTAAAATCAGCGCCCTGTGTAACGACTCTACGCTGAAATCAGATGGCGATAAACATCAACTTCTTGGCGATCCTACCGAGGGGGCTTTACTGGTGGCCGCTCTTAAGGCAGGACTGAATCAAAAGACACTGCAGGAGGAGCAGCCACGACTGGCCGAACTGCCCTTCACAAGCGAAAAGCGCTACATGGCTACGCTTCACCGCGGCAAGGATGGCAAAGCATTAGCTTACGTGAAGGGGTCGGTAGACAATGTGCTGGCGATCAGCCGGCAGATACTAGAAAAGGGCACAGTTCGGGAAATGACGCCCGAGAAAATGGCAGAGCTAGAAGAAGAGAACGTGGCGATGGCATCGAAGGCGCTACGGGTGATGGCGCTAGCCTATGCCGAATGTTCTCCTGCCCCGGAGCAGCTCTCTCATGAACGCCTTGACGGTAATCTCATACTGGTGGGGTTGGTGGGGATGATTGACCCGCCCCGACAAGAGGCCAAGAAAGCAATCGCTGACTGCAAACGTGCCGGTATCAAGGTAATGATGATAACAGGGGACCAGAAAATCACGGCGGTGGCCATTGCCGACGAACTCGGCCTCCCGCCTGGCGAAGCCTGGACTGGCCTGAAACTCGCTCAGATGAGCGATGAACAACTTGGCGAAAGGATAGAGCGCATCTCAGTCTTTGCTCGCGTTGAGCCTATTCAGAAGTTGAGAATAGTTAATGCCATGAAATCAAAGGGCTATACTGTCGCTGTCACCGGAGACGGGGTGAATGATGGCCCGGCGCTGAGAGCTGCCGATATCGGGATAGCTATGGGTATTAAAGGCACCGATGTTGCCCGCGAAGCTTCGGATATGGTGCTCACCAACGACAACTTCGCCTCCATCGTCGCCGCCGTGGAAGAGGGAAGGGTCATCTTCAGCAATATCCGTCGCTCTGTTTTCTATCTTCTGAGCACCAATGTGGGTGAGATACTTACCTGGACACTGGCTATCATAGCCGGTATTCCCCTGCCCATTGTTGCTGTCCAGATCCTGTGGATTAACCTGGTTACTGATGGCGTATGCGCCATACCGCTTGGCCTTGAACCCAAGCACCGAAACGTTCTGGAAGAGCCGCCGCGGCGTAAAAAGGCGGGAATCGTCTATAGCAGCATGTTGTGGAGAATCGCCTTCATTGCCTTGTTCATGGCGCTGGGGACATTCTTCATTTTCAGATGGGAGTTGCCCAGAGTAGGGCTGGAAGAGGCTAGAACGATTGCCTTCAGCATGCTGGTAGCCTTCCAGTGGTTCAACGCCCTTAACGCCCGCTCCGACCAGGAGTCCCTTTTTAAGCTGGGCTTGCGCAGCAATCGCCTGTTGCTCGGTGGAATAGGACTTGCTGTTCTTCTCCAAGTAATGGTTATCTATGCTCCGCCATTCCAGAAGCTGTTCTATACCGTGCCTCTGGACCTCGGAGACTGGGGAGTCGTCGTTTTGATGGCGGGCGGGCTCTTTGTCGTTGAAGAGTTACGCAAGTTGATAGCGCCGCGCATCTTTAATCGTGGGAAATAGAAACGCGGCTATGTTAGCCGGATTATCCTGGGAGGTTGTCAGGCGACTTCAAGGTACAGTAGGATATGCGAAGCCGTGAAGAGGAGAGGAATTTGAATATCGATACATAGTTTCGAGGTTTGGCATGAAAAAAATAGCCATATTAACCAGTGGTGGTGACGCACCGGGTATGAATGCCTGCATCAGGGCCGCAGTGAGGACAGCGCTAGCCCATGACCTGGAGATTGTTGGCATCAGGTGGGGCTATGCAGGACTCATGAATGGGGACGTCGTACCCCTCGACAGGAGGTCCATAGCCAACATCATCCACCATGGAGGGACTATACTCGGCACAGCGCGTTCCGAAGAGTTCCGGACCCAAGGCGGGCGAATGAAGGCTATAAACGTACTAAAACAGAAGAGCATTGACGGGCTTGTCCTCATTGGCGGCGACGGCACTTTCAGAGGCGGCACGTTGCTTTCCCAGGAAAGCGATATCAGCGTGGTGGGTGTGCCAGGCAAAATAGACAACGATTGCTATGGTACGGATTACACCATAGGTTTTGATACCGCCGTCAATACGGCGGTAGAGGCTATCGACCGTATTCGTGATACTGCCACGGCTCACGATCGTCTCTTCTTTGTGGAAGTAATGGGACGTCATACAGGGTTCATCGCGATAGAAAGCGGGATTGCCGGAGGCGCCGAGGAGTTGCTCATTCCGGAGATTCCCTTTGGGTAGCGACGAACTCTGCGAGCGCCTGGAGAAGTATTTCAAGGGTGGTAAGAAGAGCGCCATCGTTGTGGTAGCCGAGGCTGAACATCCGGGAGTGACTTTCCGGATATCCAGAGAGCTAAAGGGAAAAGCCGGTTTTGACTCTAAGGTCTGTATCCTGGGTCATATACAGCGAGGAGGCTCGCCGACAGCACGTGACAGGATACTGGCAAGTAGACTCGGGTCGGCAGCGGTGAAAGCATTGCTGGATAATAGGAGTGGATATATGGTCGGAGAGATAAACCGGGAGATAGCCCACACACCTCTTAAAGACACATGGGAAAAGCAAAACTCCTTGCACCCTGGTCTCACTGATTTGCTGCATATTCTCTCCGGGTGAACTCCGATAATTCATAAGCCTGATAGGTCAAAATGAGTAGCGATGGTAGCCGGCTCGGAGAGTGTGCGCGAAGGCTGACACCAGGAAACCAGGAGAATTGGGACAATAAAGGAAACGGACACTATGAAACAGCCAGGATTCTTAAAAAGGCGAAGTAAAATAGTATGTACCATTGGCCCGGCCACCGGCTCGGCGTCTGTTATAGGGCGGCTTATCAGAAGCGGCATGAATGTCGCCAGACTCAACCTGTCCCACGGTACGCATAGTACCCATGCTCAATATATCAGGACGGTGAGAAGACTGAGCCAGCGCCTGGGAATTAAGGTGGCTATCCTTATGGATTTACCCGGGCAGAAATACCGCACCGGAAGATTGAAAGACGGCCAGGCAATATTAAAGAATGGTGCTATGTTGACGCTTACTACTGAAGACGTCGAGGGTGATGCAACGCTAGTGCCTGTAAACCTGCCTACCCTGCCTCAGGATGTAAAAGTGGGCGATAAGGTCCTGCTGGATGATGGGGCCATGCAACTGAAAGTGCTGGAGAAGAAGGGCAACCGGGTGGTATGCAGGATCACCACAGGCGGGATACTGACAGAAAGGCGGGGGCTAGTTGTGCCGGGTATGCTTACTTCGGGACCTTTTATCACTGAGGCGTTACGCAAGCACATTCTGTTTGCCATCAAGGAAGCGCCCGAATACATCGCGCTCTCATTCGTCAGCAGTGCCGAGGACGTTTCCGGAGTGAAGGAAACCTTGCGCCGGAACAGTGCTGATATACCCATTATCGCCAAAATAGAGAAGGTGCAGGCGGTTAAGGACTTTGCTGATATTCTCAAGGTAAGTGACGGAATTATGGTGGCACGGGGGGACCTCGGCGTCGATATACCCCTGGAGCGGGTGCCTATGGTGCAGAAGGATATCATAAAAAAATGCAATCAGGTGGGGAAGTCAGTGATAACGGCCACCCAGATGCTGGAGTCGATGGTCAATGCTACCCGTCCTACCCGGGCCGAGGTAACCGATGTCGCCAATGCCATATTAGATGGCACCGATGGCACGATGCTCTCCGCAGAGACTTCCATTGGCAGACATCCCATACTCGCTGTTCGAACGATGTCCAAAATCGCGCTGGAAGCCGAAAAACATTTATCCTATGAGCCAATGCTCGCACAAAGGAGTAAATGGATTGAGCGTGAGACCGATGAACTGATAAGCTACAGCGCCTGCAATACTGCTGACGCTCTGGGCGCAGTGGCGATTGTTGCCTTCACTCAATCGGGCAGCACGGCCAGACGTGTATCCAAGTACCGCCCCAGGGTTCCGATACTGGCGATAACCCCGGATAAAATGGTCTCGGGAAGACTGCTACTCCATTGGGGTGTTTACCCTTTCGAGGTCAAAGCAGCCTCATCATTGGACGAGGTTTTTGCCACCGGTGCCAGGCTGGCCAAGGATCTGGGACTGGCAAAAACCGGTGACCTTGTGGTAATTACCGGAGGGGTGCCTATCGGCGTGGCGGGTGTCACCAATCTACTTAAGGTAGAGAAGGTAAGTTAGCGGCATTAAAAGCGATGGTTAAACGAGGAGTTAAAATAGATACATCGGTTGTCAGATATAACAAGTCAGTAAAATGGAGGACAGGTGAACATGAGTGATTATTACAGTATCAACCAGAAACACACAGCGCAGTCAGTAATCGCCTACTTTACCATGGAAGTTGGTATCGATCCTTCCTTGCCTACCTATAGCGGTGGCCTTGGTGTCCTGGCGGGGGACACCCTGCGTGCCGCCGCCGATTTAGGTGTTCCTATGGTTGGAATGACACTTTTACACCGCAAGGGCTATTTTCGCCAGCACCTTGATTCTAACGGTAACCAGTCTGAGAGCCCTTCTGAGTGGTCTCCAGAGAAGATCCTGGAACCCATGGAACCACGGGCGACCGTGACTATTGAAGGACGCACTATAGAAATACGAGCCTGGCGTTATGCCGTACAGGGTACTAATGGCCATGTGGTGCCCGTTTATTTCCTGGATACATCTCTTCCAGACAATAGCAACTGGGACAGAGAACTTACCGACCACTTATACGGTAGAGATGACCACTATCGCCTGTGCCAGGAGGTAGTCCTCGGTATGGGTGGCATAGCCATGCTGCGTGCTCTCGATTACAAGGAGATGCAGTCCTACCATATGAATGAGGGGCATTCCGCCTTGTTGCCCCTTGCACTTCTTGAAGAATACACTCAAAAGCGCAGCGTTCCTGCTCCTACCGAGGTAGAGAAAGAAGCGGTACGCCGACAGTGTGTCTTTACAACGCATACACCAGTGCCCGCGGGTCAGGATAAGTTTTCACTGAGTCTGGTGCGGCAGGTGCTGGGTGAGGAACGAGCTAATATTCTATCCTCTGCTGACTGCTGTATAGACGGGATGCTGAACATGACCTACCTGGCTCTATATTTCTCCCGATACATCAATGGCGTCGCTATGCACCATGGGAAAATTTCTCGCGACATGTTTCCCAGCTATCCTATCGACTCCATTACCAACGGGGTGCATGCCGTCACTTGGACAGCAGCGCCTTTCCATCGCCTCTACGACAGGTATATCCCCGAATGGCGCAAAGATCACCTCTATCTGCGGTACGCGATAAGCATCCCGCTCGACGAAATCCGGCAGGCACATGCTGAGGCAAAACGGGAGCTGTTAGCTGAAGTAGAGCGGCGGACAGGCATCCGCCTGGACTCGACCGTGATGACACTTGGCTTTGCCCGCCGCGCCTCGACTTATAAGAGAGCCGATCTGTTACTCTCTGACCTGGATCGCCTCAGGAGAATAGTACGTCAAATAGGTCCCCTGCAGATTATATACGGAGGCAAGGCTCATCCCCGCGATGAAGGTGGCAAGGCAGTCATCCGTCGCATCTTTGAATCCTTAGCTGCTGTGAGAGACGCTATACCTATCGTGTATCTCGAAGACTACGATATGACTCTGGGTCATTACCTGTGCGCCGGTGTGGATTTGTGGGTAAATACTCCGGCGAAGCCCCAGGAAGCCTCCGGCACAAGTGGAATGAAAGCCGCACTCAACGGAGTGCCCAGTTTGAGCGTGCTGGATGGATGGTGGATTGAAGGACACTGGGAAGGCATTACGGGATGGTCGATTGGTGATGGCTGGCAAGTGGCAAGCGATCCCACCGTAGAGGCAGCTTCCCTCTACGAAAAGCTCGAATATCTGATACTGCCCACTTTTTATAAAAGACCGGACGCCTTTGCCGAAATCATGCGCTCAGCCATCGCGATAAACGGCTCCTTTTTCAATGCACAACGCATGGTTTCCCAGTATACTAAAAATGCTTACAGATTGGTCGTAGAAAGTGGCGCCACGCCCTGACCCATCTGTCGGTACCTAACAATAACTTGCTTTGTTACCTCTACCGTACCAAGACAAATAGCCATTTATGCGGTTTTGGTAATACTAGTTTAACGCGTCACAGTGCAGACGAGATACGATGACTCTCGCCTTAATTATGGCGGTACAAGCCCTCGCCACAGCGGCCAACGCAATTACGGCTAGATGCGTCTCGTTACTTCTTTAGGGCGGGTATGATGGCCATTACACCCATCACGATAAGGGCAATTCCCAGGATCCATCTTATCAGCTCGGGGAGGGCTATGATCAGTATTCCAACAATGACCGCTATTATCCCCATCCACAATCCAGTTATTTTAGGCATAATGATTCACCTCCTTTGTTTAATTTAAAGGTATGACTTCCGTCGTGATTATATCGGTGAAGAGGCAGCGAGTCAATGACATGTACGTTGGAACTCGAGCTTTCTGTGAAAATTGTGTAACAATCTGGCATATTTTCGTAATGTCAGCAAAGCAAATTTCACATGCACTTTGCCAGAACCGATACTAACATTCAACCCTCAAATCCAAGACAAACCCGATTGAGAAGTGAGACTAGAAAAGGTTCCAGACAACCGTTTAGCAGGCCTGGCTCGATGTTTTCAAAATGAGGTGCTATAAGGACTGCAGATAACAAAAGCGTAACTTGTTACCTCTGGTGTAACAATAACTCGTTCTGTACAGTAGACCAGATTTGGCATTCTCATTGGCAGGCCAACGTTCAGCCGGCTGCCAGCCCTGGAGAGGGTGTCAGCGGCCCCCAGAAATGAGCTGAGAGTGAGGGTCTTAGCTTTGGGTATTGCTCCTGAAATCTCTTCCGAGGGTAATGGTCAGCCGGGGGCACAATGGCATCCCGGTCCTAGCTGTTAGGCCGATCGGCGCTTCAGAGGCAAAGAAAAAGGGTCGAGGTATTAACCTCGACCCTATCCGAATAGACGCATACTGGAACTCATGCCCAATGGCAGGTAGAACCAGGCCATACTCAGCGTCTTGCCAACGTTGCCAGCTTACGATTGACATGGTAGCCAGCTTCAAGCATAGCCAGCTTGTCCATCACCTTTGAATAAGGCTTGTGTCGATGGCTGTCTATTGTGTGGTAGCACTCCTCGCAGACCCAGATGCCTTGCGGTGTGTAAAGATGCAGCCTTATCCGACCAGCGACACTTTTGCCACAGAAGTCGCAAATCACTTTTCCCCCTTTCTTGCCCTAGCCACACAAAAAAGAGGTAGTCCTAACCCCACACAGGGCAAGGACTACCCCCCTTACAAAAAAATGCACAAAAAGGCGACTACCGCCGCCTCTTTGTGCGTGGTTGTTTTTGTGGTTAAGCGTTCAGTTGTGCTATTGCTCTATATCTCTTATGCGACTGCTACCTTCTCCCGCCTTCGACTGCGCTTCCGCTTCGGCTTCGCTCCGACTTCCTCTTCAGCTTCAATAGCTTCCAATTCGGCTTCAGTTGGCTCAGCTTCTGACTCAACTTCTGGCTCGGCTTCTGCCGTGACATCTGGCTCGGCTGTAGCTATGGCTTCCCTATCTTGCTCCTGTTGCTCTTTCGCCTTGCTACTCATCATCGGCATGACTACCACCTGATAGCCTTCGATAGCAAATAGCATCGGAGAATAAGCATTAGTGAGCTTGAAGTCCACCATGCCACCGCAAGCCTTCAAAGCATCGGCAAGATATTTACCGTCTATCCTGATATAGCTTTGTCCATCGGTATCGGCTGTGATTATAGCCTCTCCCTTCTCATCGGGACTGGTCATAACCATCTTGCCTTCACCAATAGCAAGGTCAATGGGAAAGTCTTTGGAATTATCCGATATGGCTTTGAGTGCGCCAACTGCCTTGATAACCTCTTGGCTATCAAGATTGGCATAGCTGTTAAACTCCGTTGGTATGAGCTTCTCATAATCGGGAAATTGCCCTTCAGTGCTTCGCCATTTATAGCGTATTGCTTCAGTGTCAATTACCAAGTCCATACCATCGAGAGTATCACCGCTTGCCTCAAAGCCTAGCCGAACTCTTTTTGCCTTGCGAAGCAACAGAACCACTGGAAACCTTTAAAGCTCTGCTTCAACAACTCTTCGATGATATTCCCGCCTTGAAGGAGCACTTACTATTAGATAGGCGATGAATGTATTTACACGACACAATACACATAACTATTCCTTTCAGTTGTTGAAGTGAAAAGTAGATAGAAATTAGTAAGCGATGAAAGCATATCTTGAACCAGAGGAAGTAAGCCTGATGGAAAAGGCTGCTAGCAACATGCGGGATATGTTGTTGATTCGCCTGTTATTTCGCCTGGGCTGCCGCGTAAGCGAGGTGCTGGCTCTAACTGTTCCAGATGTGGACTTTGACAGTGGCATCATCATGATTCAACACCTTAAGACTCGCCTGAAGTTATCCTGTACTGTGTGCAGACATAGATTGGGTAGAAGCCATACGTTTTGTCCCAAGTGCGGGAACAAGATCGCTAAGGTTCAGACTGAGCAACAGGAGCACCGAAGGCAGAGGAGGGTGCCCATTGACGATAGCACTCTAAAATTGCTCAAAGAATACATCCAGCGTGGTGGGCCAGTAACTAAAGAGGGAAAGAAGCTGATATTCGGCATAAATCGTCATCGCGCCTGGCAAATCATTAAAGAGTGTGGCGAGAGAGCTGGATTACCCAAATTGGTTAACCCTGAGACCGGAAAGATGCACAACATTAGCGGGCATCGCCTACGTGATAGCTTCTCAGTTCACGCGGTAAAACTCAATGATTCTGGTGACGGTTTGAGATTGCTTCAGGAACAATTGGGACACGCATCTTTCAACACCACTGCAAGATATAGAAAGGTCGCTGGGGAGGAGTTGAAAAGCTGGTATTGCAAATTATGGAGTGAAGAAGTAAATGGCGATGGAACTCAGACCTAAGAGAGGCGGCTTCCTTCGACCCTTTGGCTGTGGGTGGTTTATCCGTGAGCTTCTTCTAGGACGTGGCCCCAACGGATCTCCGTCAATAGACCCGGAGGCCGGAGCTTGCCAGGCCGATGTGTTTTATCACTACAAGATGGCGTTGATGCGAGCTACAGCAGTGGACCAGGCAACGAGAGTCGAGGAGAAACAAGCGAAGCGTGAGCAGCGTTCTATAGAGCCTGAGAACATCGAGAAACTGACTGGGCGATATCTGTCACGCATGCGCTACAAATCGCAAGGTTGCAGGTTTCACAGTTTCGTAGTCTATTTTTCGACGCTGCAGAGACTGGGTTGGGTGGAACCTACCGGACAAGAAGAGCCATCAAGCTTTCAGGATTACTATCCACCGGGCCCGCCGCGTCGCTATTTCCGTATCACTGATGCCGGCAGAGCTGCTCCTGAGACAGCATGGGCCAATCCTCAGCGCGCTCTTTACGGCTAATATCGTATCTACGGGCGTAAAGCCAATAACGATCGATTTTTATT
>Ga0180433_10003991_pt1 | contig 21058 bp, 18 predicted proteins | sample SS_ome_8_FD_132980 | JGI IMG/M metagenome (GOLD analysis project Ga0180433, IMG submission 132980) | Hypersaline lake sediment archaeal communities from the Salton Sea, California, USA - SS_1_D_1 metaG | ecosystem: Environmental > Aquatic > Non-marine Saline and Alkaline > Hypersaline >... | reverse complement strand
GCAAGATTATTAAGATTAAGCTGGGCTGCTAAAACCTCTTGCGCAAGAGTTCTTGGCACATCTGGACCAGTAAGTGTTACACATTTTTGTGCGCAATTTTTGTTAAAAAATAAAATAATAAAAATAAAAAACATTATTTTAGTTTTTTTGGTATTATACTTCACTTTTGCTTTCCTACATTCTTTAAGATAATTTTTAAAATATTTTACTCAAATATTATGTTAACTTGAGAAATACCATCTGATACACCATCTATTTCATCCATATACTTTTTCCATAGCACACACGAACGCACACAGTCATCTAACTCTGATTCACAATCAGAAACAGAAGCACTTAATTCATCAGCAAGCCCAGTAGCAGTACCAAGAAGATCAATAGTCTCGTCCATTTTTTCATGCATTTCAGCAAAAGAATCTATCGAACTGAACTGACTTGTAATAATATCACGCAACTTTTGAACCGTTGTTATCTGATTACCATTTATATCAAACAAAATATTATTTGAAACTATCACTGCACTATTAGATCTACCAAGATTACTTTCACTTGTTGCCTTGGTAGGAATCTTATTATACTGGTCAAAGGGCATACTCATTGATTTATCACCTGCCAAAATCTCTACAATACTCTCAAAATCAGCATTCATCTGATCTTGCAACGCCGAAATCCTTTGTAAAGATTGGTTAAACAGCACCTGTTGATCTAATAATGCCTCTACCTGTTGAATTAAGCCAGGGCATTCTGCAGAATTGATAGATATATTATAAAATAAAGAAAAGATAAATAAATATATAAAACTTTTTTTTATATAAACTGTGTTTTTTCTCTTCATGAAATTCTCCTTTTTGCTCTGTATTATTTTTCACGCGAAGTGGAATTTGATTCATACTTCCAAAAAATATCATCTGGAGTACTAAACATCTCATCCATATATTCTTCCCATAAGGAACAAGAACGCACACACTCATCTAAACTCGCTTCACAATCAGAAAGAGAAATACCAAGATCTTGAGCCAACTGATTTGTCTCATCAAGCTTATCTGTTATACTGTCCAATCTCTCTTGCAAGTCATCAAGGATATCTACAGTACTAAACTGACTGGTAAGAATAGCACGCAATTGAGTAATCGACGTTATCTGCTTGCCATTTACATCAACTAAAATACTATTCGACTGGTCCATAAAATCATTACCTTGTTCTGTGTCTTGAGCTTTTCTTGATGCTTTTGTATGCGCCCGACTAGAGGGTGCTTCAAATAAATGACCAGATTTAACTGGAGTTAAAATATCTATTAAGCTATCTAAATCTTTGTCCATTACATCTTGCAAAGAAGCAATAACTTGTAAAGATTGGTCTTTTTCTAACTGTTGTTCCAACAGCGTTTCCACTTGCTGAATAACACCATTACAGTCATCAGAATATAGAAAAGCACTGTAAAATAACGAGAAAAATAAAATATATGCAAGATTTCTTCTTAGAAAAAAAATACTTTTTTTGCTCATAACACTTCCTCTTGGAAAAACTCATCTAGTTCTATTTTTTTATAAAAACAATTATTTATGTGACAATCACAAAACTCAACTTTTTTTGTATAGTCTAAAGAAACGGTTTTTTCGTTAGACACAAACGTACAGTTTCTCACCTGACAATCAGTTATGGGTAAACATTCGTCTCCATCAAAACGCACACCTTTTTTACAAAATAAAAACTGTATGTCTTGAATAGTAACAGAGGCACTCCCTTTTTTCACCAATATACCAGCAGAAACTTGAGCAATTGTTTTGCCTCCACAAATAGTCCCATTTTTTATTACTATATTCTTTTTACCCTCTGCAACTATAATAACAGGATACTTATTAGAATATATTTGGCATCCATCTAAATTAAGAATTACATTATCAGCATTGATGATAACCCCACCATCAAGATTTGCTTGAAGAGTATAGCTCCCCGCTTTTGATATTATTTTTGTATTTTTATTAGATAGCACAGATTTTAGTTTCACATCTTTTTTATACAAAAGATCTGCATCTATAAAACAAGCCAAATTTTCTCTATAAAACTGTAATGCTTTAACAAGCTTTGAACGCGAACCGAGCAAAGAGTCGCTTACCTCAATAGACGCATCCAAAATACCGGTTAACCCAGCATCTGCAGAATCAACTCCAGGCTCTATTGATGGATTCTGTGCAAAACCCTCTGCCCCCAGATATCCTCCAGGAATATCAAACTTAACCGGCCTATCTTTATTAGCACCCAGTTGGTTGCCCAAACTTTCGCCTACATCAGGTTCTATTTGATCGGTAAATACTTGATTAGCAGCAGTTGACAAATTAAAGTTAATTCTTGCATTTCTTAAATATTCAAGTGCACGTAAATCTTCAGGTGAAGCCTCCCCTTGTAAAACTGCATTCACCGTTTCGATTGCTGTAGTCAAAAATTCCTGATTAAATTGAATAACATTTATAAGAGTAGTATTTGCTTGATTTTGCGTTGTTGCCTGCTGCGCAAGTGTACTAAGCTGCTGCACTCCTGAATTAACCACCACAAGCTCACGCTGTATTGCCTCAATTTCTTCAGTATTAACTTCACCTGAACCTGCAGCCTGTATCACGAGATTAGTTAAAGCTATTTGAGCTTCATATACTATCAACGCAAGTTGAATAAAGCCTCTTGCATGTAAAAGATTAACCTGCTCCTGAGAATAATTTTTATTATTTATCACAAATAAAAATATAAAAATCACCTGTAATAATTTTTTAAAAAATTTATTAGATACTCTCACCTTTCTCCCCTTTTACTCAAAGATAAAACTTGAAAAGTCCTCGAAAAATCTTATTTTAAACATACCCTTTTTCTACTTATTTATATCAATTAAGCGTAAAGAAAACAAATTTCACTTGCAATACTATTTGCATCTGGTACCTTTATCACGACACTCTCATTTGCATGTTTATTTGTGGAGAAATAATGGCCTGCAAAACTACTATACAACCGGCCAACAAACATAAAATAAAAAAACCCATAGTTCTTATTGTTGGAACTCGCCCTGAGGGTATCAAAATGATCCCCTTGTACAAAGCACTTAAAAATGCTGGCCTACCTGTATTTCTTTGCTCAACCATGCAACACAATGAACTTTTGCTCCAAGTGTTTGATATTTTCAAAGTAAAGCCAGATTTTAATCTTAATATTATGCGCCATGGCCAGGATCTTTTTTATGTTACACAAGCTGTCCTAGAAAAAACAAAAAAAGTTTTTATGCAAGTAAAACCAAGCTTGGTTATCGTACAAGGTGATACAACTTCTACTATGGCAGCAGCACTTTCTGCATTTTACTTACAAATAGATGTTGCACATGTTGAAGCGGGCTTGAGAACAGGGGATATCACGCAACCATTCCCCGAAGAAGCAAATAGAAAAATAGTCAGCCAAATAGCAAAATACCATTTTACCCCAACCAGTATCGCCACAAACAATTTATTACAGGAAAACATAGATAAAAAAAATATATTTTTAACAGGAAACACCGTTGTCGACGCATTAAGAATTATTAAAAATAATATCAACTCTGGAAATATAAAAATTCAAAAAAATATAAAAGATACAGTAATCAAGTGTAAACAAAACCAGTGTAAACAAAAAAAGAAAAAACTTATTTTGCTTACTACCCACAGACGAGAGTCTTTTAATGGTGGCATAGAGAACATACTCGAAACAGTTAAAGAATTTTTAGCAAACAATAAAAACCTGTTTTGTGTGTACCCGTTTCATCCAAATCCTCATGTAATACGTGCAATAGAAAAAACCAACATTGGGTCACTTGAAAATATATATTTAAGTGACCCAATTACTTATGACCATATGGTCTATCTTCTTGCACACGTAGATCTAGTTCTGACAGATTCAGGGGGAATACAAGAAGAAGCTGTTGCACTTGGTAAAACTGTATTAGTTTTACGTAAAAAAACTGAACGCATGGAAGGAGTACATGCCGGGCTTGCCCATATTGTAGGCACAGATCCAAATACAATAAAAAAATATTTACGTAAATATTTAAATAAACAAGACGTAACAATATATAAAAAAAATAATATTTATGGGGACGGTTACGCATGTGAAAAGATTATTAAAATACTAGAATCTCATATCCGGCTCGCCGGATATAATTATAAATTAAGTATAAAACATCCCCCCGAGTATAATAATTAAGTAAAAAAATATAAAAAATAAAAAAATATAGGGTACAAAAATGAAAAAAGCGTGTGTTCTTGGACTAGGATACATAGGACTTCCAACAGCAGTAATGTTAGCCGAAAACAATTTTTATGTTGTTGGCTTTGACGTAGATAAAAACAAAATTACCAGCATAAATAATGGAGATCCCGTTATCGAAGAACCAGAAATATATGAAAAATTAAGTATCGCTTTGCATTATAAAAAATTTAAAGCGACAACAACGTTAGAACCTGCAGATTATTTTATAGTCGCAGTGCCTACCCCCTTCGACAGGAAATCTTCGATTTCCGCTCAGGACTGCTCAAAGAGCAGCCTCTCGAGACCGTTAACAAACTCCCCTAAAGCTGACATGACATACGTCAAAACAGCGATAAAATCTATTTGTAGTGTAATCAAACCAGGAGATACTATTTTAATAGAGTCGACAATTCCCGTTGGAGCAACGGCAAAAATGGCTGCATTAGTACAAGAGAAAACAAAACTACGTGCAGGAAAAGATTTTTATATTTCGCACTGCCCAGAGCGAGTACTACCTGGAAAAATATGCAAAGAACTAGTAGAAAATGATCGGGTCATTGGAGGAATAAATTACGAATCTGCGTATAAAGCGTCACTGCTATATAACACGTTTGTCACAGGAAACATACATCTGACAAGTGACAAAACAGCAGAGATGGTAAAACTCGTAGAAAACAGTTGTCGAGATGCGCAAATTGCATTTGCGCATCAAGTTGCTAGCATGGCACATGTCGCAAAAATAAACCCCTACGAAGTTATAGAACTTGCTAATAAACACCCACGGGTAAACATTTTAAAACCCACTTGTGGCGTTGGTGGTCACTGCATCGCAATAGACCCTTGGTTCTTGGTAGAATCATTTCCACATAACACGGACTTTATAAGAGCAGCAAGAGAAACTAACGACAAACGTCCAAAACAGGTAATTAAAAATATAGAAAAAAATATAAAAAAATGGAAACTCGCAAATAATAATAAACACTGTACAGTATTGCTTTTAGGGGCAACTTATAAACCTAATGTAGACGATTTAAGAGAGTCGCCTGCACTAAAAATTTCCCAAGAACTTCTTACAAAAACAAAGACCAAAAAAATACAAGATACACAGGTGCTAGTCGCAGAACCAAATATAAAACCACAAAAATTACAAGAACTTTTTGGCAAATCAGGCGTAACCCTGCAGGAGGGACTTAGACAAGCAGATATTATTGTATATCTAGTATCACATAAAATGTTCAAGGGTATTGACAAAACACTAGTAAAAAGTAAAATAATTTTAGATTTTTGTGGAATCACGTATAAATCAAAATTCACCCCTGAAAAGTCTTTATCCAGTAATATGCTCGACTTTTTTATAACTAACACATCAAGCATACACCAAAAATGGGAAAATAGCTGAATTTACAAAAAACTTAAAATTTTTATAAAAATTTTGAATACTAAAAGTAACAGTATATTTTTGTAAAAAAACTCAAGAGTAAGTTCGTGAATAAACTTTTATATATTTATATCTTAATTTTTTGTGTCACTATTCTCAATATTCAAGTAACCCTTGGCATGCAAAAAACTCAAGTTAAAAAAGCTAAACAAGTTAAACAAACAAAGCAAAACACAACGGATAAGCATATAAAAAAATATGGACATTGCTGCCTGGATACCTGTTGCAGATGTTCACTATGCTTTATTACAGGAATTTCATGGTACACATGTTGCTGTCCTATATCACCAATTTTAGCATGCTTATCAGTATGCTTTTCAGATAAAAAAAGCAAATTTACCTTAGATGAACAAATAGTATTCAGACCTCCCTGCAACATCGCCAAAGAATTATGGAAACACTCTTATTGCAAAGAATATCTTTACGGTTTTATAGGCAGTGAAAAACAGTAACCCTTATACAAGGAGAAAAATATGACCCTTCGACCCTTCGAAACTCAGGGCAGGCCAAGTCAGGATGAGCGAAAAAAGATACTCTTTTTCATTACTCTTTTTATACTTATTGGCAAAACAAATACTACCCTTTGTGAAACACTCGGGAAAAACATGAAGCATAAAAATATATATTTTGTTATTTTAGCAGGTGGCAATGGCACCAGACTATGGCCCCTAAGCAGAATAAATAAACCAAAACAGTTTCTTGAAGTTGGAGAAAATAGAACATTACTAGAGCAAGCTATACACCGAGTAAGTGTGATTGTTCCAAAAGAAAATATCTGGATAAGCACCACAGCAAAACACGCACCAAATATTAAAAAACATGTTGGTGACAAAATTGGCAACATTGTAGTAGAGCCTGGCATGAGAAATACTGGGCCTGCAATTTTGCTTGCCTGCCTAGAAGTACATAAAAAAGATCCTAACGCTGTCGTTATGTTCTTACCCTCAGATCCATTTATTTCTGACACAGATACGTTTGTAAATTACGTAAAAGATGGAATACTATTTTCGCAAAACAACAAAGGGATTACTCTTTTTGGCATACAGCCCACATATCCTGCAACCGGCTATGGGTACATAGAATTTGATAATACAAAAAAACAAGATGCGCCCTATAAAGTATTACGTTTTCATGAGAAGCCAAAATTAGAAGTAGCTAGAGAATATATTTCCAAAAATAACATGGTCTGGAATATCTGCATGTTCTGTGGTAAAACACAAGTGTTTTTGAAAGAATTTGAAAAACATGCACCAGAAATTTTTGACGGGGTTACTAAATTCTTTAATAATCAGGGTGATTATAACAACGTAAAATCAGATTCCATTGATTACGCAGTTATGGAAAAAAGTGATAACATTTTTGTAATACCTGCAGATTTTCCATGGTGCGATGTGGGAAACATAGAGGTATTTTTAACTATTCAAAAACAACACTCTCAACTTCGTGACAATAATATTGTCACAGTAGATTCAAATAATAATCTAGTAAACGTTAAAGATAAACTTGTGGCTCTTATTGGCGTTAATAATCTTTGTATAGTTGAAACAAATGATACATTGTTGATAACCAAAAGGGATCAGGCAGAGAAAGTGCGACAAATTGTCGCACAACTTAAAAATTCTGAAAATAGTAAGTATTTATAATTTCTCATCCTCCCAAATTTTTGCAATTCTAACTTAATTAAAAAAACACCCTGCGGTCTGGCCACAGGGTGCTTATTTTAACTTTATTTCTTAAAAGACTTTTTCAGTACTTCGTGCGCCTTATTCCTAATATCTCGAGGAATAGCGTTAGGATCTAACGTCTCCTTTTTTAATAAGGTTGTTTCCATAAAATCATCAAACGTAGGATTCGCTGATTCAACCTTAAAGGTACTGTATACAGGCTTATACTCTACTGCATATCCAATCTTATCTTTTACTGTGAATGCAATCGTGTTTCCCATCATCTCTAACAGTTCAAATTTTGGAAAACGAGGAACAGCGTTTTTTGGAGTTTCAGGCATGCGAGGCCCTGGAATAAGATGTGACGACTCACCTTTTTGCTTGGATATTCGTCGAAGACGCTTAAGCTCTCTTTGCCCCATATCTTTTAAAACCTTAATTATTTTTTGTTCTATCTCTTTTTCCCGCGGTGTAGTAGGAAGATACTTTCCTTGTCTCCAGTCAACCTTACTATCAAAATATGCAACCGTAAATTCTTCTGGTAATACAGTTAACTTTGATAAATCAAGGCAATACCAAAGTGCTGTCATCACACGAGCGTCTTCTTTCATAGCTTCTGCTAGATAATTATCAATCGTTATTTTGTACGCTTTATCATTCTTAAGATCTAAGGTATAAGCATGGCCCTTAGTGCTACTGCCTTCGCCGCCCAGGAATTTTATAAAAAATCCAGGGTAAGCTGGAATTTTTTGTGCAAATGCCGCACCAACTGACAATATCAGCCCGGACATGAGTAGAGATAACGTAATTTTCTTCATATTTTTCTCCTTTTATTAAGAAACCAACAATATACTACCTGTCAACTTAATTATATAAACATTAAACAGCTAATGTCAATAGAAAAATAAAAAAATCGAGATAATTACACCTAAAGCCCCTCCAAAAGGGGTTTTCAAAACTCTAAGAGTGGTGCAATTTAAAGTCATTGGTAGGCGCTTTCTAACAACTAGGAATATTATTTAGAAATTTGGCAAACTGGGCCTCGCACGCATCAGTAAAAATTTTTTTTCAAAATTTTTTACTGATCGCTCGCCCCACAGCGATTAGTAGGTCGCCCTTCCCCTGGCGGGGTGCGGGCACAATTTATGTCTTACAAAGCGAAGCTTAGTTTTACTTAATAAAAACACTTAAAGTATGACTTAATTGAAATCTATAAACTTGCCTAAATCAGGATCATAAATTTTCAAACACTTTTTTTTATAAGCTGTGTTCTGAGACAAAAGCCGAAATAGTTCAAAGTCACGATCAATAAATGCTCTTTTCTTCCCCCCAGACCAACCTTTAACTACCTTTTCGAAATTAAGAGCATCGTATTTATTTGAAAACTCTCGATAAAAAACAAGTTCTACCGGCAGCCTTCTACGAGTATACATAGCACCTTCTCCCAGATAATGATATTTTACCCTTGTAAAAAGGTCATGGGTAAATCCCACGTAATACGATCCATCACTACATTTAAGAATGTAAACATAATATTTTGGTCTTCGTTTCCTCATAACTTTAATATTCTATCAAAATAAACTAAAAACTTTAAAAAATATTTAAAATTAAGGGTTTTTCAAAAAAACTTTAAAAAGTTGCAAAGCAAAACCAAGTTTCGCATTGTAAGACATAAATTGTGCCCGAACCCCGTAGGGGAAGGGCGACCTACTAATCGCTGTGGGGCGAGCGATCAGTAAAAAATTTTGAAAAAAATTTTTACTGATGCGTGCGAGGCCCAGTTTGCCAAATTTCTAAATAAACATTCTCAGTTGTAAACCTTCTCTTAAAGAAGTTTTCAACCATCACTTTTAATTACACCCCCCTAAGAAAGCAAGTCCCCTCCAAGACTACAACCCAATGGACCACATTTCGAATACAAAAAAATAATTTACCACGGCTCCCAGCCGTGGTACTCTAACGCAAGAACTTGCGTAAAAAATAAAAACTTTCTTTAAAAGGGGACAAATAGTGAAAAAAGCACTAATAACTGGAGTAACAGGGCAAGATGGGGCATATCTTTCAGAGTTTTTAATTAATAAGGGATACCAAGTACATGGCATCAAAAGACGCTCCTCTTCTTTTAATACTGGACGAATTAACCATCTTTTTCAAGATGAACATGAAAACTTTAATAGACAATTTATTTTACATTACGGCGATCTAACAGATACAACAAGTTTAATACGAATAATTCAAGAAGTGATGCCAGATGAAATTTATAATTTAGCAGCACAAAGTCACGTTGCAGTTTCATTCGAAACTCCTGAATACACAGCACAAGCAGATGCCTTAGGAACATTACGCATTTTAGAAGCAATTAGAATCTTGAAATTAGAAAATAAAGTAAAATTTTATCAAGCATCTACTAGTGAACTTTTTGGTAACGCACAACAAGTACCACAAAATGAGCTTACCCCTTTTGCACCACGTTCACCATACGCTGCCGCAAAATTATACTCTTACTGGATTACAATTAATTACAGACAAGCGTATAATATATTTGCCTGTAATGGGATATTATTTAACCATGAATCACCAAAACGTGGCGAAACATTTGTCACACGAAAAATAACCCGTGCAGTTGCACGCATAAAACATGGACTCCAAAAAGCTCTTTACTTGGGAAACTTAGATGCAAAACGAGACTGGGGGCATGCACAAGATTATGTAGAAGCTATGTGGCTCATGTTACAACAAAAAACCCCTGATGATTACGTAATTGCAACCGGCAAAACCCATTCTGTCCGTGAATTTACTACTACGGCATTTGCATACGCAGGTATTAAACTTGAATGGTTTGGCTCAGGATTGCAGGAAAAAGGATTTGATAAAAAAACCGGTAAACCACTGGTTTTTGTTCACCCCCGATACTTTAGACCAACAGAAGTTAATCTATTAATTGGTGACGCAAGCAAAGCACACAGACAGCTTAATTGGCATCCAAAAATTACACTTGAACAACTGGTAAAGCTCATGGTTGAAGCTGATTGCAAAAAAGTTGAGAGAAAGCTTGTGCAAAAAAGTAATATGTTAAGTACAAACACCCCACTCCGTGGGGTATCTAGAACCCAAAAAGAAAAGTGAACAAAGAACCAAGAACTATGGAAAAAAATTCAACTATTTATGTCGCAGGTCATAGAGGCCTAGTGGGATCCGCAATTATAAGAAAATTAAAAAATTTGGGGTACACAAATATTATAACACGTACCTCAAGAGAACTTGATTTACGGGATCAGCACAAAGTAAACCAGTTTTTTCAAGAAAACAATATAGACTTTATCTTTTTGGCTGCTGCCAAAGTCGGTGGAATTCGCGCCAATAACCTGTACCCTGCAAGCTTTTTGTATGATAATCTTATGATACAAACTAATATTATACATGCAGCGTATACCCATGGGATTAAAAAATTACTCTTTTTGGGCTCATCATGTATCTACCCAAAATTATGCCCGCAACCCATCAAAGAAGAATATTTGCTAACAGGCTCTTTAGAGCCCACAAATGACGCATACGCGATTGCAAAAATTGCCGGAATAAAAATGTGTCAATCTTACAATAAACAATATGGAACCAATTTTATTTCCTGCATGCCCACAAATTTATATGGGCCTGGAGATAATTTTAATCTTGAAAGTTCCCATGTACTTCCTGCACTTATGCATAAATTTTACACAGCAAAAAACCAAAAATCCCCTACTGTTACCGTCTGGGGAACCGGTACCCCTTATCGAGAGTTTTTACATGTTGATGACCTGGCTGACGCACTTATATTTTTAATAAATAATTATAATAATAAAGATATTATTAATATTGGTACTGGATCTGATATAACTATCGCCAACTTGGCCCATATGGTCAAAGAAGTGGTAAAATATACGGGTCAAATCATCTTTGACCCAACAAAACCTGATGGCACCCCCAAAAAGCAACTTAATATCGAAAAAATTAAAAAATTAGGTTGGTCTGCCAAAATCCCTTTACACAAAGGGATCTCCCAAACACTTGATTGGTGCGTTAAAAATAAGATTTTTGACGCTAACTAACCCCATATTTTTTTGCATATCTCCTAAAATCATGAATCATATCATCAAGAGCATCTTTATAGGGATGATCTGAAAAATCACGTTTTATTTTACTCCATAACAATATGGTTAGCCCCACCCTTGGTAGATAATCTTTTTTCATACGCTTACCTCGCTTGACAAAACGATGAGCCATTTGAAGATTTTTTACAAACAAATAAAAATCAAATTCACCCCCCAAATAACCAATACCCTCAAACTCTTTTGAATTAGGACAATTTTTTTCATTTTTTGAAATCCAAGCTTTCGAAGCTAAATCTTTAAAATTATTACTCAATATTTCATCGTATTTTTTATATATCTTGGACGTACGTATCTTATTGACAAAGCGTTCTAGATATATAGAACTTATCGTATTTAAAGAATCGCATTGGAGCTCTGGCATAGATAACAATAACTCCAAATCACGGGCTGCCTCTGGAGTAAAGTCAAGCTGCCTGACAAACCCTTGTGCTTTTATCTCACAAACTTGCTCTTTATCGCGCAAGATCCCTTTTATGACTTCAAGCTTGTCACTAATCTTCATTTTTTTAAATTCTTCTGGTTCTATCTTTTTGGGAAACGCATAAGAAATTCTTGATATCGCATCTTCGCTAAATAAATTATTATATTGTAATTGTGGCTCTTTCTTTTTTTTCCCAAAACTAAAACAACGTTTCATTGCCAAATTATTACCAACAAATAATAGAATCGTTAAGATAATAACAAAAAATTGTTTTATTCTTCTCATGAGACTCCCCTTCCCTTATTTTGGCACATACACACAATATCCCCTTATTTACCCTTATTTAGAGAATACTTAAGAAAGTCATAAAAAATAAAGAGTACGTAAGACCCTCCCAAAAAAAGATACCCTTATGGGGTATCTGGGTTCTTTTTTTTGCCGTGTTGTATCTCCAAGTTGTATCTCTAATAGAAAAAAAAGACAAAAAAACAAGCGAAATAATATCCCTGTTCATATTACCCCTACAATCAACACAAATAAAAAGATTTGCTAAAAATTACAATTTACTGTTGACTAAGCTCAACAGTTTGATAGTTTCTGTGGTAAATTTAAACAACTTTTTATTAAAAAGGATATTAATGATGCGAAAAATGCCAAAAACCTTGATTTCTACCTGTTTAACAGTACTTTTACTCAATACAACCCATATAATACACACAGAACCCAACGAGTTGGGATGGGATGCTGAAAATATGTACATAAACTTTGAAACCTCTATGCAACTTGATAAATATCTACGCTCTATAGCAGTCACAAAGCAAATTACTGAAGTCCCAGGAGTAGGACTTTATAAAATGTTCAGAAGAATTTATGAAAAAAATAATCTCTCAAAAGTGACGCCACAAAAAACTCCAAAAATTCCAAAAATTATACACATCGTATGGCTCAATGGAAAAATAGATGATTGCAGTGTTCCACAAGAATTGAAAAAATATATTGTCACCTGGATTGATAAACATCCAGACTGGACCTGCAAACTCTGGACCGACGCAGATGTTGCAAAAATGACACTTGATAACCAAGACCTATATGACGACGCAATCAACTTTGGTGTAAAGTCTGATATCTTGAAATACGAATTGGTATATCGATATGGCGGTGTATACGTAGATACTGATTTTGAATGCCTAAAACCACTTGATTTATTACACCACTGCTACGACTTTTATGTGGGAATACAACCTCTGGATACTCAATATCTTCAACTCGGTGCAGCACTATTTGGAGCAAAACCTGGGCACCCAATTTTAAAACATGTTATAGAAACAATGGAAGAAAGTTATCACACTCATAAAGGAGCTCCCGCAAAAACCGGTCCCATACATTTTACCCGAGCATTTTTTGACATCGCAGAAAAAATAGAAGGAACAATCGATATTGCATTTCCCGCTTCATATTTTTATCCATTTGGTGGACAAGAAAAAACAGTAGATAGAAAAAGATGGGAGGATGTCGGCGCATTTGCCATACACTGGTGGGGTATGACGTGGATGCCACTATCGTATAGAAGAGGCTCTTTTAAAAACATCAACAATCCTGAGAATATAAAGGACTGGAATAAATGAAATATATTACACTTTTATTTGCCATTCTTACTATCCTCTCTTTACAAAGCTGTTTTCAAACAAATAAAAAAATAAGCTCATATAAAGATACAACTCAATTTGAATCACTGGCAAAAAGCTTGTACATCGATTTTGATACATCAATGCAAACAAAAAGATATCAAAACAAAATAAACACACAAAACGAAAGATTATTTTCTTTTTTAAAATATCGTTACGAGAAAAACAGCTTTAACAAAATAACCCCAAAACAAATATGTAAAATACCAAAAGTATTTCATTACATATGGCTTGGGAAAAAACTACCTCAAGAATACATACCATTTTTGGAAACATGGCTTAAGTACCACCCGGACTGGACATTTGTATTTTGGGTAGACAACCCCGAAAATTATAATTTGGGAAAATTATGTGAAAATTATACGTTTGATGACGTAAAAAAACAGTTACTTACTCACAAAAGTAAATCTGAGAATATCGTCGTAGACGTGAAAAATCTTACTTTTGATAATAAAAAATTCTTTGATGCAACAAGAAACTACGGACAACGATCAGACATATTAAAATGGGAAGTTGTCTACCGTTTTGGCGGCGTATATATCGACGTTGACTTTGAATGCACAAAACCACTTGATATGCTCAACTACATGTACGACTTTTACACTGGCATACAACCACTTGACACCAGTTTTATACAACTTGGCGCCGCTCTTTTTGCAGCACGTCCAGGTCACCCAATATTAAAACAATGCGTAGAAACGATAAAAGATGATTGGCACAATACACAAATTATTATATCAACTGGCCCACTTCACTTTACTAAATGTTTTTATGAAGCAGCAAATCAACAGGGCCTTATTGATGTTGCACTACCAGCAAGTTATTTCTATCCTTGTGGTTATGATGAACAAAAACTTCCAAGAAAAAACTGGATGCGTTCAGAATCGTTTGGAGTGCACCATTGGGCTGGAAGTTGGTTAAAACCTGAAGGATGGGCTAAAAAGGAAAATCATGAAGCACAAAACTTTTCATAAAATAATATTTTTATTTTTTTTAAACTTACTTTTTTTTAAAAATTCATGGTCTATTAACCATGATATGACAACACCCCCTAAAGGGGATATCGAGCACCCCATAGTAATACTCATACTCTCTTACAACAACAAAGACTGGTATATAAAAAACTTAGACTCAGTATTTGCACAAGATTATCAAAACTATAGAATTATTTACGTTGACGACGCCTCAAAAGATGGAACGGGAGAGTTAGTTGAAAATTATGTCAAAAAATGTGGGCAAGAACATCGAACAACAATTATACGCAACACAACTAACCAGGGGGCGATGGCAAATCAGTATAAAGCGATACACTCGTGTCAAGATCACGAAATTATCGCGCAACTTGATGGCGACGACTGGTTCAAACGTAACGATGCTCTTCAGATAGTTAACACAGCATATCAAGATAAAAACGTCTGGCTCACCTACGGTCAATTTGAAAGATTAAAATTTAAGAAAGACGGAAAAACAACATTTCGAGTAAAGGGGCAATGTTGCCCTGTTAAACAAAAAGTTATTGACGAAAAATCTTATAGAGAATCCGCATGGGTCACCTCTGCTTTGCGCACCTTTTATGCCGGCCTGTTTAAACATGTAAAACTCAAAGACTTTTTATGTGATGGAAAATTTTTCGACTCTACTTATGATTTGGGCATCATGTGCCCGATGCTTGAAATGACCGGTGGTAAATTCGCATTCATAGATAAAACTATTTACGTATACAATAGACTAAACCCATTAAATGACCATAATATTCGATTGGTTAGACAACTTTACTTAGGCACCTTTATCAAATCAAAGTGCAAATATGACGCTCTTGACTACCCTGGCATACCAGAACGTAACATCTCCGAAAAAGCCAAAAGTGATCTTGTTATTATCTCTGAAGATAATCACGAGCACTTAGATGAGATGCTCGTATCTGTGTACTCACACGTAAAATCACTAGAAAATATTTATATTTTATGCAAATCTTTCAAAAATACACAAGAGCAAAAATATTTAAAAAATATACAAGAAACTTTTCCCGACATAAATATTTTAGAATATGCACCCCAAAACTTCAAAGAAACACTCGAACACATAATTTTATCATGCCCAAATAATCACATTATACTCGCTAATAATAATATAATCGTAAAAAACACTCTTGAGTTAAATACGTGCATTAAACATCTTGAACACACCTATGCTCATGGGTTTTATTTTTCTCTGGGGAAAAATATTACACACAATCACGTACTAACCAAAAAACAACCAATCCCTGTGCACACCCAATTATATGACAATATATACGTGTGGCAATTCCAGTACGGGCAACAAGATTGGAGAAAACCAAATAATTTACTTATGACCCTCTACAGGAAAAAAGACATATTCAATGCAATTACCAATCTCAATTATAATTCTATTGACACACTAGAAAACCTATGGAACGACTGTTCATTTGATTTAGAAAATATTGGACTATTTTTTAACAAGTCCAAAGTATTTATAAACGACAAAGTTCCTGAGAAAAAAACAAAAAAGAACAAAAAAAAATACCCTAAAGCCTGGCTAAGAAACTTATTTGGAGAAAAACATGACACATAAAAAAAGAGCTTTATTCTTATGTATTACTTGTATATTTTTCTCATTTTTTGCTTACGCAAAAAATAGAGAACACCCCCTAGTAATCACTATCCCCTCATATAATAACGAAAAATTAATCCAAAAAAACTTAGATTCTGTCTATAACCAAAACTATGACAACTACAGAGTTATTTACATAAACGATGCATCAACAGACAATACGGGTAAATTGGTAGATCAATACGTCAAACAATTGGGGCAAGAGCATAGAACAACTATAATTCATAATAAAGAAAATATGGGCGCTACTTATAATCATTATATGGCAGGACATATGTGCCAAGACCACGAGATCATAGTTAATCTTGATGGTGACGACTGGTTTAAACATAGCGATGTACTGAATAAAGTAAACGAAGTCTACCAAGATAAAAATATCTGGCTCACCTATGGACAATTTGAACGTCTTTGGTATGATCCTAAAAAACAAAAGTGCTATACAAAAAAAGGCGAGTGCAAACCTATACAAGACTGTTTTATAAAACTTAACCAGTACCGGCAAATGCATTGGCTCACCTCACATTTACGCACATTTTATGCTGGGCTATACAAACAAATTAAACTTAAAGATCTTTTGCATAACGGCACCTTTATGCCAGTTACTGCAGACATGGCAATGATGTACCCTATGCTGGAAATGTCCGGAGGTAAATTTACCTGTATCGACGAAGTACTTTATGTACTTAATCGTACTAATGCACAAAGCGTCTGGTGCACAAAATCAAAACTCCAAAGAAATCTGGATAACTTTATACGTTCACGAGAAAGATATACAAAACTTAAAAATCAAAAACTCCCCTTTTCTCTCTCTACAAAGAAAAAACAAATGGGATCCCTTATCATCATAGCAGACGACACTCTTGATTACATAACCACACAACTAGAATCTATCTCTTGTTACGCAACTGGTATCAACACAATTTATATATTATATCCTTCGTCAGGCTCAGGACAAAAAGATCACGAAATCCTGGAAAAACTCACACATAAATATTCCAATATTAAACTCGTCAAATATAACGAAAATAATTTCAAAAAAATGTTCGAACGCACTATAAAAATAGCGCCAGGGCAGCATATTATACTGGCAAAACAAAATAATCTATTTAAAGATTTTGTTAATATACAAAAGTGTATAGAACTTCTTGAGAGTACCTATGCACACGGGTTCTATCTTTCACTTGGACGCAATATAACTCAAAACGAAAATCTTACTACACCACAAACTATACCCGTGCATACAGAATTAAAAATTTGTAAACCACACCCTGCTGGGTGTGGTTTGGAGAACCCCTACTTTTGGCAATTCAAAATGGGCCAACACGATTGGAAAAAACCATATAAATTTTACATGACGCTCTATCGCAAGCATGACATCCTAGAAACAATACAAGATCTTAACTACAATTCATGCGCTGAATTAACACGCATCTGGAACTTACAGCCATTTGACATGAACAATATTGGACTTTTTTTCAAAAGCTCCAAAGCGTTTGCCCTAAATAACACAGAAAAACTAAAAAATTTAAATTTAGACGCTACAAAATTATTTTTGATAAAAAATCCTTCGACCCTGCTCAGGATGAGCGGGGGAGATAAAAGGAGAGAACCATGACTTTTAAAAAAATATCTATATTTGCTTACGCTACCTACACATGTTTATCTTTTTTTACAACACAAGCAATACCCCAGCCCTTATCCCCTAAAGGGAATATCGAGAAACCAATAACAGTAATTATCCCCTCGTATAATAACAAATATTTGTATAAGAAAAACCTAGACTCTGTCTTTACCCAAAACTACCAAAACTATAAAATTATTTATATAAATGACGCATCTACTGACGGCACAGGAGAACTTGTACAACAATACATAAAAGACTCTGGACAAGAACACAGAACAACACTTATTAATAATCCAAAAAATCTTGGTGCCATGGCAAATCACTATACCGCAGTCCATATGTGCGATGATAACGAAATTATAGTACACCTTGACGGTGACGATTTTTTAAAACATACCAACGTATTACAAATTATAAACAAAGTGTATCAAAATCCAAACATTTGGTTAACATATGGACAATATGAAGAGCTTCATTATAGTAAAGAGCATAATAAATTTTTCACCCGAAAGGGCCATTGTAAACAAATTCCTAAAAGCATAATGAGAGCAAGGGCATATAGGGAATATGATTTTGTCTCTTCTCACCTTCGCACATTCTATGCAGGAGTATTTAAACAAATAAAACTAAAAGATTTTATTTTAAACGGCAAGTTTTATGATGTATCTTGCGATATAGCATTTATGATGCCCATGTTGGAACTGGCACATGAAAGATTTAAACTGATTGAAGAGGTTTTATATATATACAACTGCATTTCACCACTCAACGATTTCAAAAGAAAAGTTCTAAGACAACTCCATATAGAATATGTAGTACGAGCAAAAGAAAAATACAAACCTCTAGAAACACCATTTAGAAAGGTTCAAAAACAAAAAGGTGATATTATTATTGTAGCTGAGCATTCACCAGCAAAGCTGCATGCCCTTTTAAATTCGATACAATCTTACATATCAGGTATAGAAAATATCTATGTACTATCTCGAGATGAAAAGTACCTCACCATAACCAAAGATTTTCCAAAGACAACCTTTATTATAGCAGGAAAGCTAAAAGAAACTCTTGAGGACCTTTTAGAACAACAAAAAAATAAATACATCTTGTTAGCTCAAGATAATACTATTGTTACAAACTTTGTTGATCTACAAAAATGTATAGAAAATATGGAACAAACTAAAGCCTACGGTTTTTATCTATCACTTGGAAAAAATACAGTTCTTAATAAAGACCTCGCCACACAACAAACAGTACCCGTACACACAAAACTGCAAAATAACACCTATTTCTGGCAATTTAAAATGGGCGAATATGAATGGCGAAAACCTCATGACCTAAACATGGTACTCTACCGCAAAGACGACATATTGCAATCTATAAAAAAACTTAACTACAACTCTTGCCAAGAACTTATAAAAAACTGGAACTTACAAGATTTTGACTTACATGATATCGGACTATTTTTTAAAGAATCAAAAGCTCTTTCACAAGAATAATTAATTATTGGGAAAAACATGACTTTTAAAAAAATATCTATATTTGCTTACATTACCTACACATGTTTATCTTTTTTTACAACACAAGCAATACCTCAACCCTCACCCCCTAAAGGGAATATCGAGAAGCCAATAACAGTAATAATCCCCTCGTATAATAACAAAGACTGGTATCAACAAAACTTGGGTTCTGTGTATCATCAAAATTATGAAAATTACCAAGTAATTTACATAAATGACGCATCCCCTGATGACACAGGAAAACTGGTACAACAATACATAAAAGACTCTGGACAAGAACACAGAACAACACTAATTAACAACCCAAAAAATACCGGTGCTCTGGCAAATATCTATAAAGCAGTACACACCTGCGATAATTGTGACATTATTGTAACATTAGACGGCGACGACTGGCTTAAAAAACCAGATGTCTTGCAAACAATAAACAACACCTATAAAGATCCAAACGTATGGATGACATACGGACAATATGAAGAGCTGCACTATAACAAAAAAGATAAAAAATATTCTACAAAACCTGGACACTGCAGACAAATCGAACCAAATATTGTACGCGCTCGTGGATACAGAGAAGATAAATGGGTTGCTTCGCACTTGCGTACCTTTTATGCTGGACTTTTTAAACAAATAAAGCTAAAAGACTTTTTAGAAAATAGTAACTTTTTTAAAGTCACCTGGGACCTTGCCTTTATGATCCCCATGCTCGAAATGTGCAAGGGAAAATACAAATTCATTGAAGATACACTGTATGTATACAACTGCATAACCCCACTTAATGACTTTAAAACAAAGTTACAGCAGCAACTGCACTTAGAGTATGTCATACGGGCAAAAGAAAAGTACCAGCAAACAAAAACCCCCTTTAAAACACCCGCACAAAAAAAAGCTTCTGTAGCTATCATAGCTGAGCACTCACCGGCACAACTATACGCTCTGCTTGAATCAATCTCTTTTTACATGACAGGCATAGAAAGCATTTATGTGATTGTCCCTGATAACAGCGAAAAAAAAGATAACTATACAAAAACATGTAAAGAATTTGAAAATATCACACTGGTTCTTAGTAATAATATAAAAAGTTCGCTGGAAAACATTTTAGAGCAACACAAAGATAGTTATGTAGCCCTTTCTACAGACAATATTATCGTAAAACAATTTGTCGATCTGGACACCTGTGTATCTGCAATTGAACAAACAAAAGCATATGGGTTTTACCTCTCACTTGGAAAAAATATTGAAGAAAACTGCATACTCAAAAGAAAACAATATATTGCACCACATACAGAAATAAAAACCGGAATATACGCATGGCAATTTAAAGATGGTGAATGTGATTGGAGAACCCCAAATAATCTTGCAATGACCCTGTATAAATCAAGCAATATTTTATCCATTTTAGAAAATATAGAATATAACTCATGTGTTAATTTACAGCACAATTTTAACAGACAAAAGTTTGACCTAGAGCATGTTGGACTCTTTTTCAAAGACTCTAAAGTAGTTACCATCGAACCAGAAAAAGTAGACCATTTACTCAATTTATTTGAAAACGGCATGAAGATAAATATTGCACCAATTTTTTTAACAAAAAATAGTAAAACATTGTTACAATTACCGTTAACTTTTGATAAGATAGACAAAAGAAATTAAGCAGCAGTCAATAGTGTTG
>Ga0180433_10003990_pt1 | contig 21060 bp, 8 predicted proteins | sample SS_ome_8_FD_132980 | JGI IMG/M metagenome (GOLD analysis project Ga0180433, IMG submission 132980) | Hypersaline lake sediment archaeal communities from the Salton Sea, California, USA - SS_1_D_1 metaG | ecosystem: Environmental > Aquatic > Non-marine Saline and Alkaline > Hypersaline > Sediment... | reverse complement strand
GATGGGATATCGGTGTCCTTCAAGGGTGAAAGATCAGCTAAGGACACAAAGGTTGACCGATGTAAGGTTGGCTCGGTACATGCCAGAGTCTTTGCCATTGGCGGATCTGTGGTGTGGGGGCTTGTGGCGATCTTCCTCCTTTTCACGGGGTTGTGTTACCCTGTGCTTGCAGTCGGGCAGAGGTGGACGAAGGAGGGTGGCTGGCATAAGCTGACGCTTGACGGTATGAAGTATATTGAGCGCGGCCATCCCGGCGATTATCGTGGCATCCAGTGGCTGCGGGAGAATGTAAAAGGACAAGCGATTGTCCTAGAGGCGGAGAACCCAGGACGCGCTTACAGCTATTACAGCCGGGTATCCGTTAATACGGGCCTGTTGACTGTCTTGGGCTGGGCAAATCACGAAAACGTATGGCGAGTGTCACGCCCCGGAGATCCGTATCAGGACAAATATCGTGAGATCACGGCGAAGCGTGGTCGGCAGATCAAGTTGATCTACACCAGCAAGGACTACGGTTTGGTAAAGGGCTTGATGGAACAGCTTGACGTTGACTATATTTTCGTCGGCGAACTCGAGCGCAAAGAATACGGCGATGTTGGGTTCGAGAAGTTCAGGAAACACCTTGAAGAGGTATTTCACGATCCAGCGACGGACACATTCATTTACAAAGTGCCGAAGACATGAGCATATGTGGCACGAGGGATCTTGGTTTATTGACGTGCTGCCGGGTCTAGTGGACTTACCAAACGCGAAATGGCATTGATACGGTCATCTGCTAATATCCGTCCCCTGAATTGCAGCTAGCACAGAGGTTTATATGCGAATTAAGGACGTTTTTCGAAGTTACACGGTTTGGGCTTTGATCGCTCTTGTACTCATCGGAGGGTACCTGAGGTTTTCCGGTCTGGATTGGGACCCGAGCAACAGCTTCCATCCAGACGAGAGAAATGTTATGGGGCCTGCTTCGAGTTTGCGTATGGAGAACGGCTTTCGCCCGAGATTTTTTGCATACGGCTCCCTCCAACTCTATGCATTGAGGTGCACGACGGAATTTGGCAAATGGATCGGGTCTACTCAACGTCCAAGGGATTACCAGACGCTGAAAGTCTGCGCGCGAGGCATCTCTGCTTTTGTCAGCACACTTTCGATATTGATCATCTTTGTTGTCGGTCGACGTCTGTTTGACAAGCGTGTAGGGCTTTTGACAGCAGCGTTCTTCACGTTTGCTGCGTCGATGGTGCAAACGGCGCACTATGCGACTGTTGAGCCTCTGCTTGCATTATGGCTGCTCTGTGCAATGTGGAGTGCGAGTCTGATAGCTGACAAGGGATCCTGGCAAGGATATGTCCTTTTCGGTCTGTTCGCAGGTTTGGGTTTTGCCACCAAGACGAGCGGCGCATCTTTCCTCGTGATTCTGGGCGCAGCTCATCTCATTCATTTCTTATCACGCAAGATATCCAAGTCCGAGGTTCCGATATTGCCCAGTAGAGAACTGGCCAGGCGGCGACCGAAACGATGGATAGCTTCTGTAATATGTGTCGTTGTTGGGATCATAGCTATCACTATGGTCCTTTCATTGGTAAATGCCGGATGGAACCCGTTGCCGAGTGGCGATGAGGATTACGTGCAGCAGGCGGCGAGAGTACAGTGGATAAAGAGTAACATTCTCTGGCTGATTGGTGGTTCGTTGGCAGTCGCTTCACTATTGGGGACTATTGCATTCATTGCGAGACGCAATATGTCACGTTGGGTTTTGCTGTTCATCGCAGTTGTGATTGCGCTCTGTGTTGCGTTTGCTGGTTGGCCGTGGGCTTTTCTTTCGTATGATGAGCCGCGTGCGTTTGCGCATCAGATGCGATACGAAGGTGGTGTGGTGAGTGGCAGGAATGACGTTCCCTACACGCAGCAGTATTACCATACGCGACCATACTTCTATGTGCTGGAACAGATCACCAGATGGACGATGGGCATCCCTCTCGGAGCAATCGCGATTGCAGGGTTTGGCTTTGCAGCGTGGATTGCGACGTCGGCATCCGGCTGGAAGCGATGGGCTTTGCTGGTGGGATGGATCGTGCCGTTCATTCCCATATTGGTCTTTCGCTCACTCTATGACCACGTAGTCCCGTACAAGCCTCTGCCAATGCAGCTAATGGCAACGTGCCTGATTGTTGCGGGGGTGGCATGGTTTCTGAGTCTCATCGCAGCGCTTGGTAAGAAGAGCCACTTGAAGTATCTCCTGTTGTTGTCGTGGGCATTTCCCTACTTCATCATTATTGGCGGCTGGAAAGCGAAATTTGTCCGTTACACGGTTCCACTCATTCCGGTGCTTTGCATTTTCGGAGCAGCCTTTCTTGTTGAACTGAGGGACAGATTCAGTCGTCAGTTGGTCAGAAGATTGGTCATTGCTGTGACCATAGTCACGATTGTCGTAGCCGCATTCTATTCCTTTGCGATCCGCACGATATATGTGAAGCCGAGTTCTCGCATTGTAGCTTCCAAGTGGATGCTGCGGCATCTGCCGTCGGGGGTGAAAGTGCTTGAAGAGCATTGGGATGACGGATTGCCAGTTGAATTGAATCGGCCGTTCAGTAAGCGTATAGACATTAATCTGAATGAGTTGAACCTCAAGTATTTCCATGATCGCAACAAGGACAAGTTTCAAGTCTATGAACCTGACAATGCTCGCAAGGTTGACTACCTTTCTGAGGCGCTTAGTACGGCCGACTACGTCATTACGGCGAGCAAACGTCTCTACGGTTCGATAATGGCTGTACCGGAGCGATATCCATATACCTCGCTCTACTACAAGCTGCTCTTTTCTGGAAATCTTGGCTACAAGCATGTGAAAACGATCACGTCGTATCCACGTCTTCTTGGGATTCGGTTCGTGGATGATCTGGCTGACGAGAGTTTCATGAACTACGATCATCCAAAGATCAATGTTTTCAAAAATGAGGAGAGACTTAGCTTCGAAGAATTGAGGTCGCGTTTTCGTCAGCCTCCGCCAAGCATGTCTATGTGGACAATGGACCGAGTAGTTTCGGCAAGCGCACCAGTTGATGAGGAAGAAGTTGAGATTGTAGCAGCCGAGATCCCGTCTCCCCCACACAGTCTTGTGGCCGCATTCAAGTGGTTGTTAGTCGTTGAGATTCTTGGGATTCTCGCGATCCCGATTATGTTCGTGATATTCCGAGGATTGAGCGACCGCGGCATTGTTTCTTTCGGCAAGCTTGGCGGTATCTTGATTGCCGGATATGTAACATGGATACTGCCGAGTTTGAAGATACAGAATCAGCCTCTTCTTGCGTACTCACGTTCGTTAGCATTCTTATCTGTCTTTGCTCTGGGTGCGGCGGGGTGTGTTCTTTTCCTGCGAAATCGATATGCGATTACCACATTCATTGCAGAGAGACGGAAGCTGCTGCTGACCACAGAGCTTGTGTTTCTGTTCACCTTCCTGTTTTTTGCAGTTTGCCGATCCTTCTTGCCTGAGATCTTTTGGGGCGAGAAGCCCATGGACTTCTCCTTCCTGAATGCTATAGGACGAAGCTCGTCCTTCCCTCCGCCTGAGACTTGGATGTCGGGAAGGACGTTGAATTATTTCTATTACGGCCACTACCTGGTCAGCTTCATTGGGAAACTTGCCGGAGTGCCTGGCTCGTTTTCGTTCAATCTTGGGATAGCGCTTGCCCCGGCACTTGTGGCGACAGGGACATATGGAATTCTCCGAAGCAAGCTGCAGAAGAGATGGGGTGCAATTGCTATTGCGGCAACTGGTGTTGTCTTCGTTATCTTCCTTGCGAATATATCAGGTGTGTTCGAGTTCTTTTTCAATCCGAGATATCTGAAAGAACCGCGTTCTTTCAAGTTTCATTATTTCTGGGCCACATCCCGTGTTATCAAGCCTCATGGCACGATCAACGAGTATCCTTTCTGGACGTACTTGTTTGCCGACCTACACGGACATGCTCTGGCAATGCCGCTCATGATGGGAATCATCGGCCTTGTGTATAACGCTGTGGCAAGTGCAGGACGTTCACTGCGCCGGACGATTTCGGGGAAGGTTTGTGGTGTACTATTCCTGGCGCGTGTTTTTGGGTCGTTGGGTGCGGCTAAATCCTGGGACCTGCCGACTGCTTCTATTCTCATGGTGATCGGCTTTGCTGTTGCTGCTTGGAAAGAAGGAGCTGAGCCGGATTCAACCCTGTCGAGGCAGATACTACTGGATCTCGCCCCCAGGCCAAAATGGTCCAGGTGGTTGCTTCTCATTCGCAATGGCGTTGTTGTCGGATTCTCGGCTGTGGTAGCGTTTCTGCTCTTTCTTCCTTTCTGGTTGAATCAGAAGAGTGTGAGCAAAACGGAACTACGAATGAACAGGGGAAATGAGTTTGCCCCACTACCGGAGTTCCTTCAAGTGTGGGGATTATTCATTTTCATTGCACTGTGTTTCTTTGCTTACGTCGTTTGGCGGAGGACGTGGGTTGCTGCCAGAAGATGGGAGAGCAAGGAGCGCGATACCCTTCACTGGGACATCAGACGAACGGGGATCTACGGAATTGGCTATAGCGGTGCCATCGCCATTCTCTTGGTTTTCTGCCTTGGCATTGCTGCTATTATTGGTTTGACAGGTATAACGTGTCTTGAGCGCGGGCTCCAGCATGCTGACAAAAGCGAACTCTCGTCGGTTCTTAGAAATAGTGTGTCCACACTTCGTCAAGGCGGGCTGGGGCCGGTATTGAAGATGGGGGCTCGTCACGTAACGACCATTCTGTTCGTAATGGGAGTGTTTGTTACGCTTGGAGGCGGCTTGAGTCCTCGTCTCTGCTTTGCGAGTGCATTGCTTACGGTGGGAATCGGGGTTGTGGGGGCATGTGAGTACGTAACGGTCATCGATCGCATGAATACGATCTTCAAGTACTACTTTGCAATGTGGCCGCTGTTTGCTATTCCGTGTGCGTGGATTGCGTGGGGTGTTCTGTCGGGATTTCCGGGCGAGCCATCGCTCAGCGTAGCTTCGGGTGAAGGACGCTCGCGGATGGTTGTGTTTCGCTCGTTGTCAGGAGCGGGCATGGTGCTTCTGGGCGCCCTTGCAGTGTTTACCACTGTTACGGCATGCTGCAGTTGGCTGAAGTCACACGATGTGGACATGCCCGTCAGGAAATCAGCGTATTCTGAAAAAGACTTGCCAACGCTGGACGGAACGCGATTCATGGCGAGAGTGTACCCTGAGGAATATGCAGCGATTCAATGGTTGAATAGTGATAACGTTCCTGGGATCCCCGTGCTCCTTGAAGCATCAAAGGAAAGTGGCTACGGTCGTCATATGCGTATTACCATGAACACTGGTATCCCGACGGTTGTTGGCTGGAAACATCATCTGACGCAGCGAGCCCAGAGTGAGTATGAAATTGGGCGTAGATTGAACGATGTCAGTATGATATATAGCACAAAGGACAAGAAACTCGCGCTGAAAAAGATAAAGGAATACGGCATTTCTTTGATATACGTAGGGTGGCTGGAGCGTGAAACGTATCCGATTGAGGGTCTCGCGAAATTTGACGAGTACAGAAGCTCCATTTATCCAGTCTACGCGAACACGGGCGTTAAGATCTACGGTGTTGAGAGTTCTGATCTGAGTCTTGAACGCACAGCAGAGATTCGAAAAGTCGATGTTGTGGAAGTGCAGCCCGCAGGGCCACGAAAGCAGGATCCAGAGGGCGTATTCCATGAGCCACGCGGTGTTGCTGTTGCACCTGACGGGAGCTTGTATGTCGCCGACTTCGGAAACAGTCGCATACAGAAGCTCAGTAGTCAAATGAAGTGTGTTGCCGCTTGGGGGAAGAAAGGCCCGGCTCTTGGCGAGTTCAATGAGGCGTGCGGTGTTGCTGTGGACGGCGAAGGAAACCTGTGGGTAGCTGATACATTCAACGGTCGCATACAGAAGTTTACACCAGAAGGCGAAGTGATTGACATTCGCAGGAGGAAACGCGACGGCTCAATTGAAGGAAACTGGGGAGCGATGGAGCCGTCCTTTTCAGGTCCGCGTGATATCGAGGTGGACGATGCGGGGAACATTTACGTTTCTGATACGAGCAATCACCGAGTGGTCAAGCTTCGGCCGGACGGGACGGTTCTTAAGTCATGGGGGAAGAGAAGTCGGAGAGGAGATCGATGGGGGAGCAGGCCTGGTCAATTCAAGGAGCCAGTCGGTATTGCAGTTGCTCCTGACGGGGACGTGTATGTATGTGATACCAAGAACGGCCGCGTACAACGCTTTACAGATGAAGGCGACTATGTGACGCACTGGGATATCAGAGGTTGGAGTGACGAACACGGCAGTGAAGCGTATATTGACATAGACGCCGCCGGCACAATATGGATCAGTGATCCTCCTAGCCACAGGCTTCTTCGCTTCACGGCTGATGGCAAGAAGATCGGGGCTGTTACGAGAGATGCGCGGGGACGCCTCTTCAAGGATCCAAAGGGTATTGCCATCAACAAGAAGCTGAACAAGATATATGTTGTGGATCGTCAGGCAAATCAGGTATTGGAGGTGAATGTTCCGCCTCTCGATGTTGCCAGATGATAGGTTGCGCCGACACTAGGCCGTCTTCTGCTGGATGGTGCGGTAAGGAACCACGCAAAATGAAGGTGATTGTTCAAATACCGTGTTACAACGAGGCGGAGACATTGGTTCCGACAATCCGTGATATCCCGCGTGAGATTGCGGGTGTCGACGAGGTCGAGGTGCTGGTAATTGACGATGGATCAACGGACAACACGGTTGAAGTTGCGAGAGAATGTGGAGTCGAGCACATCGTGCGACTGCCGGGAAACAGAGGGCTTGCAACTGCCTTCAAGGCTGGCATCGAGGCGTGTCTGGAGCGGGGAGCTGATATTATTGTAAATACGGATGGCGACAATCAATATTGTGGTGCCGATATCCCTCGTTTGATAGAACCGGTTCTTCGGAATGAAGCGGGGATGGTTATAGGTGCGCGTCCGATCGAAGCAATAGAGCATTTCTCATTTCTGAAGAAAAGGCTGCAACGGCTTGGCTCGTGGCTGATACGCAGTGTGTCTGGGACGGATGTGCCAGATGCAACAAGTGGATTTCGTGCGTACAATCGCGACGTGGCCTGCCGCATAAATGTTGTGAGTCGATTCAGTTACACACACGAAACAATCATTCAGGCTGGGAATTGCGGCATTCCGATTGCAAGTGTTCCGGTACGAGTGAACGAGAAGCTGCGTGAATCGCGACTTTCGCGGAACATGATGGCGTATATTTTCTCTTCAACAATCGTGATTGCTCGTATCTATGCAATGTACAAGTCAATACAAGTGTTTACGCTCATTGCGTGTTGCTTCCTGTTGTCCGGTGCGGCAGTTGGAGCACGTTTTTTGGTCTTCTACGCGATGGGCCAAGGAGGAGGGCATGTTCAGTCGCTCATTCTATGCGCTCTCCTGGTCATGATCGGAATTCAAGCGCTTATTGCAGGACTCCTAGGGGATCTTATCGCGTGCAGTCGGCGCTTGACCGAGGAAGGACTCTATTATCTGAGAAAGCATACGGCAGATTCTGCTTCTCACATTTCTCCAGACGCTGATACATCAGCATGAAGTGACAGTAGAGGTGATCAGTTTGGGACGTAGGAAGTAGAGCTGCGCTGTTATTCGAGCGAGTTGTTATTGGCGTCGCCGTTCCTACGGGAGTATCGTGACGTCCACACCATGAGAAGGACCATCAGAGACTCTCCTCCTGTCCACACCAAGCGAGCCAAGAGCGATGCCAGAAACGCCTCACCTTCGGAAAGAGCGGGCTGCAAGAGATAAATGAGTGCAAACTCTCTGAGTCCGATTCCTCCGGGGACGAAGGGAACCACAAATCCCGCACACCAGGCTGCCGCGAACGAAGTGACAGCGAAGATAAAACCAGTGTGACCGAGGGAACATGCCAGCACTACAAGATAAAAAGCAGCACCGATAGCCAGCCATGCAAGCAGTCCGATGAGTGTCAGTGTTACGACGGTCTTCCACTTGAAATCCGAGCGATTGAAAATGAGACTCACAACAATGACCGCCGGATAGAGTGAGACGACGATGAAAGCCATCGGAATCATCGTCCACGTTGGCAACGGAAGCACGTCAAACCTGAACAACAGGAAGCCGAAAGCAGCGACCGAGGCTGCTGCGGAGAACATCCAAAGGTTCTCCAGTATTAGTGACCGTGCGATTTGTGTTGCCGATAGCCCGCGCTGCCGATAAGCAGCACCACGGGATACAAAATGCCAGACGCCTCCGGGAAGGTACTTGCCGACCTGCGTAAGCGAGTACAGAGTGAGGATATCCCAGAATGAAATGGACGCGCCAGATGATCGGCAGCCTTCTCTGGACAAAGCGGCAAGGAGTGTCTTGGCAGCAACGAGAGCGATAATAGCCAGAATCAGGTATCCCCATTGAGCGTTGTCGAGAGCTTTCTGGAGGGAATCCTTTTGATATTGGTGAAAACCATAGATTACGAGGGCCACAAGGGAGACGACTACCCAGAGAATCTTCACCACATCGCATATCCGAGATTGCAGGTGGGTTGGTTTGTCTCTAAGGTGTGGAGAATGCTGATTCGTTGTCACATCTTTCCCTTCAGGTGATGCTCAATCCATTTAAACTGCTTTTCCGATTCGAATCGGACGTTTTCCAAGTGTGCCAGAGTCTTTTCCCTTATGTTACGTACGTCTGCAATAGTCTCGTGCACCAGATCAGTCAAGTTATGGATTCCCAACTCGGAAAAATCGTGTGAGACGTTCTCCAGGGCAAAAAGCCTCAAGGTATCTTTGTACTTGTGGCTCCAGCCTATGACGAGAAGTGGTACGCCGAGACAGAGTGCCGCCACCATTGCGTGAAAGCGTGATGCGATTAAGACGTCACAGTGGCGGACAAGCCTTCTAATGCCGTCTGTATTGATGTCTCGTTTGATACACAGAAGCGAGTGTGCTGCGTCGGGAGTCAAATCCTTCACGCGTCGCTGGATATCAGAAATGATCGGCAGATCGTTGAGCCTCCTGTGTCTATTCTCGTGACCAGTCGTTGCATTCGGAATGAGCACGACACGATTTCCCTCTGCGATCAGATCGAAAATGGTCTTGGAAAGGACGCCGCAATAATCGAGGCCTTGTTTCTCACATCTTCGACGTACGACGGCGCTAACAGAAAAGCCAACTACATTGTCACCCTTTGCCTTCCAACTCCTGATGCCTTCTTCAATGGAGAGAAGATGATCTTCATTCTCCTGGGTCAGAGAGTAGGTGGGGTCATAGAGGAAAGCTGTATCGGGACAATCTGCGCAATTCTCAGTTAGGCCGATTTCCGAAAGATGTTGTACTGACAATTCCCCGCGAGCGAAGACCATTTGGCATGGTGCAAGAGCAACTTTCGCTGCAATGCGAGTGAAGACCCTGCGCATTGGACCAAGTGATTGTGAGAGTTTGACGACAGGGATGTTCAGCAAGAGTGCTGGCCAGTTTGTAAGAACATTGAAAGCAAGAACAATCTGTCGGTCATCGATGTATGAGATTCCGGAGATATCGAGAAGGATATTGCAGGTACGAAGTTCCCTAATTGACCGGGGCATCAAGACAGAGGGGAATCGCAGGTTGAACACGCGAAGAACACGATCTACGAAAGCAAATGGAAGGTGTTTCACGAGAGTCGCGATGGGAGATCCGTCGAGGATCACGACAGAGGGATCCTTACACAGATCGGTGTCACGCGAAGGAAGATAAGAAAAGACAATGTAGGTCGCCTCTGGAAATGCTTTGCGCAAGCGTCCGATCGTGGTGACCAGCATTGCCTCCGCGCCGCGATTTCCCCATAGAGTAGCGCCGATGATGCCAATTCTCATCTGATGTGACTCCGTTGTTTGCGGAATACCGTCCACTGCTGAATAGCCTTGAACGCATAAAGATACAAACGAATCAATGGTGTAGGAACGCGAAAAAGATACTTGGAGTATGATCCTTTGGACAATCGATAGTTGGCAAGACAGACAATTGCCGAAAGATACTCCGATAAGAGAGGCTTTTCTTTTGTGGAAGGTGTGACACTGAGTCCAAAGAGCTTTCCTACTTTGCTGCGGGCCGAGGTGTTGAAGTGGAACAAAGCCCCTCTCGCCTGTCCATCAAGAATCTCGCTTGCCGTCAAGGGCATACACTCAAGATATTGATCGCTTCTCCGGATATGTTCACATGCGAGCTTGTTTCGTGCGATCAGCGCAGTGCGCTTAACAGGATCGCGACGGGCTTTGCTATTCCATAGATCACCGGCTGAAATATCAGATGCATATCCGAAATGATCAGAGCAGTGAATACATTTCTTTTGTGCAAAAAAGAAGAGGCTCTGATAGTTGGTAAAGCGGGATGTGGGTACCTCTATAACGGTATCGTCTCTGGCGGTAATGGTCATCGTTCCGCGCCAGTGTCCGGTCCGATATCGAAGAGACTCGACATCGGATGGCTGGACCCCAAGTTTGCGGAGAAGCCCGTATGTTAGGGTAGATTCGGAATTGTGCCCACAAAACAAGCATATGATCGTGTGGATTTTGTCCGCCAGATCCGGTTGTCTGACCATTGCTCGTCTCATTGCAGATGCGTCACAAGGTAGTAGGACAAGAGCAAGTTTCCCTTCAAAGGCACGAATAAGAGGAATCCCTTCACGAAGGAAGTGAGCGGGAATGTACTTGCTTGTCCGCGCAGAGATAACCTCGGCGGCCGTGCGAGCAATAAATGGGCGGCACGAGATTTCACCTGAATCGAAAGAGACCTTCCAGACGAGAGCTCCGTCAACCTCGCGTCTGTTCAAGAGGCTGATCAACAGAGCTGTGACCGCACCTCCAGACGCTGCCCCTTTGCGAATATCCTCTTCCTTAGCGCATGAAAGAAAGGTTGCTTCCCAAGGTCCCACGATCTGTTTCAAGAAATCATTTTTCCATAATGGTTTGCTCATCAGCATTTCAATCAGGTCTACAGGTAATGGAAACAGACAGCATCATTGGAATCGAAGCCCCCTAATGCAGGCGAACGCGTAATCATGTTGTGTGGCGATCAGCAATACTTCAATTACAACTTCTCTGTCGCTGAAGGGACTGATATCAACGTTGAGGGGAACCCAGTCCTGGTCAGGCAGTTCATTGGTATGGGCCTCAGCAAGAAGTTCCTCTCCTATCCAAACCTGTACAAGTGTGCCGGCGCTTCTTCGGTCAGGCGGAGAGGCGATTTCAAAACTAAGGATAGTGTTCTTGCCCTTCTTGATCAAACCTTGCCAGCGCAAGGCAGCTGGAATGTTCCGCGATATCGGAAGAAGTTGTACGATATCGTCTTTGTCATCAGTAGAGCAAAGCACTTGCGCAGTTGGATCATCTTGTGACGAGACAAGTTGCCACCCTTCGTACGATTGAGCGACTTTGGCAGCGAGGGCATGCTGGCTATCGTCTCGTGAAGCTCTCAACTGTGGTAGCGACCCATCAACAGCCTGGATGCCCAGGTGAGCAGGGGGAACTGCGACCGGTAGATGCTCTGGATACGGTTCTACTTTCCATCCAGTAGGTAGAAACCAGGCGATGTAGGCTTTGCGATCGGGGAAAAGCTTCATTAGCCTTCTGTCACGGCGCGATCCAAGACAGCGTGCGTATAGAACATTCGAATCAAACAAGGGAGAGTTCAGCGGAAATATGCTTCTGTACTGTTCGTCCGTGACCACTGCAGTAAAGACGACGGCGTTGTCGAGGTTGAGTGTTTCGACCTCTTGTTCGAGACTTCGATCAACGTAGTGCCAGTTCTTCAGTTGTGAGAGGTGGCTCGGAACCCAGTAGTGCAGTATGGCGCGATTCGGTCCGTTGCCCAGCACAAAATCATTCACCGTCCATGAAGTGAAACAGATTACAATCGTAGAAAGAGCAGCGTACCAGCCACACCGTTGATACAGTGAGGTATTGTGGTCAAGAGTTGCCTTGTCAATGTAGGAGGAACCTAGCACGGCGATTTCGCGCAGGCCGCGAGCTGCCAGGATGCAGAGGGCGGGGACTGATTCGTAGTAAAACCGAGGTCCATAGGTGACTGCCAGAAGTGTGTAGGGCATCCAGGCGACAACATTTCCCACGGAACTTGCGAGCAATAGCCAGTCCCAACGGCGTGCTCGTCCGATGACAAAGAGAGCAAGGATTGGGGCAAATTCGAGGCACAGTGGCCAATTCAAGAATGTTCTTCGTAGCATCCATATCTGATAGAGCGAGCGCTGCAGTTGCACTGCAATAGGATTCGTACTGGTGCTCTCAACGAGCTTCGTAGTTCCGGTCAAGTCATAACCCATGAGAAACGCGTTGCCGGTGGTCCCGAAATTAAAGGCGAGAAAAAGTATTATTGGTGGAATTATGCCTACAAGCACACCACAAAGGGCAGTGAAGCGATTTTTTCGATCTCGTACAAACACCCAGATGATTGATACCGGAATCAGGGGAGCTGCAAGGCCAACGGCCGTGAGCGGCCTAGTGGCGAAGAGCATAAACAGCATGAATCCGCAACCGACAAAACAAAGAAACCTTCTCTTCTGGACACCCAATACAAAACACAATAATCCGACACTCCAGTACAGAGTGGCGGAAGTGTGATTCATGAAAGTCCCGCCCATCATCTGGAAGAAAGGAGAGAAAATCATTAGCCAAACGGAGATGAGTCCGACACATCGTCCAGCTAATCGCACGCCGATGAAATACACAGTCAACAGAGTGAGTCCGGAAATCAACCCGGGAAGAATCCACGGTGCTCCAGCCATGACTCCGAGCGCCATGATGACGATATGGCCGGGTGGGTACTGGCTGAACCAGCGACCGCCGTGGACAAGCATCCATCGGTGATGGAAATGCCCGAAGTCAAGCGCGTCTGTGGCAGGTGCAGAAAAAGAACCCTTTGCCACCATGTTGGCATGCATCAACTGTGCGGAAGAGTCTTCGATATGAGGCACGCGATCCAGAATGCTTGATGTAATGACTACGATCATTGCTGTGCCGAAGAGAATTGAGATGCCCACTAGAAGACACCACGATCCAGTGCGGAGTGGAGACGTGCGTTGCCTGTTATGATTACCCGCAACAGGACTGGTCGATCCGGTTGGCTTTCTGAATACCCCTCGCAGTGCAAAAAGAATAGTAGGTGCAACGACCAGTGAGGCCAAAGTAAGCACCAACGACCAGTTGCCAAGGAATTTCAATACCACTGACAGGCCTAGCCAAACCGTTGCGCCTGCTATGGTGCAGGCAAGCAAAAACACGAATAGCAGTATGAAGAAGGACAATCTTCGAAATCGTCCGTTGAGTCTTACCCAAAGGCTGCAGATTGGTGTCAGAAGCAGAAGTTGAGCAACCAAGAAGGCAACGGAGAAAGCGATAACGCGAGGATATGAGTCGGCCAATTGGAAAAGCAGCGTTCTCAGTAAATGGTATGGGCGACTCATTGCATGTCCTTGAGCTAGGACAGTTTTAGCTCGCCTGATCGTGTACTCCAAAAAGAGAGACGAGAACCAACGATGCTCTAGCTCAATGGTTTCACCAGTTTCAAGGTTAATCGGACGGACCCACAGTATGACACCGTTGATGACATCAAATTCAAGCCTGAAATCGTTTAGCGGTACACCAGCAGGAGATAGAAGAAGGTCAAACTGAGGTTGAGTGGGAGTGTCAGTCATGTCGAGAAACACTGATGATGAGACCGGACCACTATTGGAGTATGAAGATGATGTCAGAACTTCTTCCGACGGACGGAATAACACGTCTTTCCCGTCCCCTGAGTAGAAGACGATGTTGTCGACGCTCGTGCTCTGTCTTGTGGGGACCTGATACTGTGTGAGTGTTGCTACCGACAGCCTGATACCTTTTCCGCTCTCGATTGGCATGTCGTCGACACGGATACTGTCCGCAAGGATCTTTCCGTTTCTTGAGAAAGACAGAGATCCTTGGTGGAGAGTTATGACAAAATGATCGCGCCTACCTGACCGCCCTGCGAAGTATAGACCGATCACAAGAAGGTTGATCAGGACGACTACTGTCAGATGCTTCCAATGGTGTTTGGCTTCTGGCATATCTACTCAATCACTATGTTGCCGACACAGGCATATTCGAACAACCAACCGGTTGCGACGACCCAGATTTCTATGTCGATCTCTCTGCCGACGTAACGGCTCAGATCGTAACTACACCTGACAGGTATTTCACCTTCTGCGTTGTCTGTGTGCGCTTCCCCGAGCAAGTCTTTGCCGCTCCACACTTGTACAAGCGTGTCAACTTTTGGGTGGTGCGGAGGGGCTGACAGGTCAAAACGAAGCTCGTGATTTGCATGCGGGGCAACCTTTAGACCCCGGTAACGCAGAATAGCCGGGACGTTTCTTGATGGTGGGTGGAGTTGGATGACGGGCTTCTTCGACCACTGCATTCTAACAAGGCTTTCACCGTCGCTCGCAACAACTTGCCACCCGGGATAGACTTTCTGAATCTCTAGAGCTTCAGGGGAGGGTGAAGAGTCTTCGGGGGGCCTGGTCTGGGGGAGCGATCCGTCGAATGCCGGTATACTCCTGCTTGAAGGAGGGGGAGGCATATCTTTGGGATATGCTTCTATTGACCACTTACCTCGGCTCTTAGAAGCCACGTAGGCTTTGCGCCCCGGAAACTGACTCATCAAGTGTGAGTCAAGGTATGAGCCAAGGCTTAGAGGAAATATTACGTCGGAATCGAAGAACGGGGAATTGAATGGAAAAGCGTTTCTATAGTGGGTATGGTGGCTAGCAGCAACGAACACAACCGAGTTGTGGATGTCTTGTTCCTGAATGAGACGGAGGAGGTCTCCGTTCACACCATCCCAGTGCTTCAGCTTACCAAGCGAATCGGCCACCCAAACATGAGCTCTTTGGCGATTGGGACCTCTTGATAGCCAGAAATCGTTGATAGTCCAGCCGAAGAAGGTAAGGATCACTGCTGTCATAGCAGCAGTCCACGAGCAATTCTGGTAATGAAGGCAGCTCTCGTTCCACGATGCCTTGAGTATGTAGCCTCGACCAAGATTGATGATTTCGCCTAGGCCCCGGGCAGATAGAATACACAGGCCGGGAAGCATAGCATACCAGTAGCGAGGTCCGAACATTGGTCCGAAGTGATGATACCGAGAATAAGCGACTCCAAGGAAAACACTGGTTGATAGAAGCAGCCAATCCCATTTGCGGGCTTTCCCACTGACAAACAGGGCGAGAATGGGGGCAAAAGACAGAAAGGCAGGCCAGTCAGATAGTGTACGTCTCATTATCCATGTGCGGAAAAGCGTGAACTGGAAGCCTCTAGTTATGCAGTGACGTGAAGGATCGTATTTGACATGGCGACTCATGTTTCTGAGATTGTATCCCATTGTGAGAGGATCACCAGTAGTCCCATGATTGAACGCAAGGAAGAACAGAACAGCAGGAATCACGCCGATCACGAGTCCTGATAGAGCGATGAAACGCGATTTTCGGTTGCTGATTAATGCCCAAAAGAACGCGAAAGTGGCAGCAGGAACTCCGAGAGCTACGCCCGTCAGAGGTCGGGTTGCGAATAACATGACTATCAGAAATCCAGAGCAAGCGAAAGCCCAGAGCTTCGTGCGATTGACTCCTATCACAAGGAAGAGCAATGCTCCGGACCAATAGAGGGCTGCGGAGGTGTGGTTCATGAAGGTTCCGCCCATCAACTGAAAGAAGGGCGAGAAAATCAATATCCAAACGGCAAGCACCCCAACACCTCTGTTAGACATGCTTTTTGCAATCAGATACACGGTAAGCAGGGTCAATCCCGACACCAATCCGGGAACGATCCATGGCATCCCGGCCAACATCCCCAAGGTCAACGTTAGGATGTGACCCGGAGGATATTGACTGAACCACTTTCCTTCGTGCATGATCATGTACGAAAAGTTGAAATGGCCGTGTTTGCATAGCTCCGTTACCGGAGCAGCAAAAGCACCACGTGCCAGCATACGAGCGTGAAAGTATTGTGCGACTGCATCCTGGTTGTGCGGCACTCGATCATAGATCTCTGAGGTGATGTACAGCATCTGAGCTGTGCCGGTAAATATTGATATTGCGGCTAGTGCGCTCCAAGCCCGTCGTCGCCAGTTTGAGTGCGTGGACGGTCGACCAGTGGGGTTGTCCGTTGGCTGTAGGCGCCTTTTCAAAAGGAACAATCGAATAGTGAAGAGCGTACCCAGCGCGACAATCACTGTAATGAGGGGAGGCGCCCATAGATAGTCACAGCAGAATTGAAGCGTAGCCATGAGACCGTGCACGGAGGCAAATACCGCAGATGCTGCGACAATCAATATGACAAGGGCCACTGGTATCCATTTGCCCCAACGTCTGGAGCTTTCAAGCCTTATACACAATGCAGTGAGGGGCATCAGGAGAAGGCACTGGGCAAATACAAACGCGAATACAAAAAAGAGTAGGTGAGGGTATGAATCAACAAAATGAAAAGCTATCGTTCTCAAGAGGTGGGGCAATCGATTCAGAACGCGCCCCTTGGCGATTTGCCGCTTTTTTGCTTCCTTTGTTTCACTGATTATGAACTCGTTTTCAAGGTATTGCCTGTTCGTGAAGGTGATGCAGTTCTTGTTGTCCATGTACACTGGACAGAAAGAAGCGGTCAGGACATTATGCATATCGAATTCAAGTCGGAAATTGTCCCAGTCAATTCCAGGCGGGCACAGCAATGCTCGCTCTCCCGAACGGATGCAAGTGATCCCTCCTTCTGGTGCGGTAAGCCAGTTGGCGGGAGTATTCATGTGCCAATTGGGTTCACCGAATGAATTATCCGTCTGTCGGAAAAGCTCTCTATTATCTTTGGTCGAGCGGATTGTGATACTGTCTATCTTTGTGCGGAGTCGAGTAGGGAGATCATATCGATCTGGTATCACAAACGCGAACATCACTCCCTTGCGCAAATAGGCAGGGAACCCGCTGGTGTCTATATCACTCTTGAGGATGACGTTGTTTCTGGTGATAGATAGAGTGCCTTTGGTTGCAGTGACAACGTAGTGATCGCGTCTCCCATTTCGCCCGGCTAGATACAGCAAGATCACGATGAGGTTAATGAGAATGAGTGTAGCCCACAATGAGGTTCTCTTAGCTCGGATCACTGCGTTGTTATTCCCTCACTTGAAGGGTATTGTGGCCGCTCGGAGGTGAGACAGAGTCGCCTGATGACGTGATCTTAATGTCAGCGACACAAGCATATTCATAGTGCCATCCTGTTGCTACTGCCCAGATGTCAATCTCGATTTCTTTCCCAGCGTAGTCCGCTATGTCATAACTACATGGAATCCAAGCACCCGGTCCATTCTCATTAACTCGCACTTGCCCCAGGAAATCCTCTCCAATCCAGGCTTGGACGAGTGTGTCCGCATTGCGATGGTCTGGAGGAGCGCAGACACCAAATGCAAGTCTGTCTGAGTCAGGAGTCAATTTGCCACGCCACCGTAGAACAGCTGGCTGTTTTGTCGAAAGCGGGTGAACGTGAATTACATTCATCTGTCCTCCAATTTGCATCATTGACCCGCCTTCTGAGGAAATAAGTTCCCACCCAGGGTAGGCACTAGCAACATGTGCAGCCAATGCTTCGGGTCGATTGGGTGTCCGCGACACAATCTGGGGCCGTGTGTGGTCAGAGCCAGTTACATCTGCTGCCAGCTTGGGTATGGCCATTTCCTCCGGATAAGGATCCAGAGTCCAGCCGTCACGCGTGAGTTGTGCAACGTATGCAGTACGAGCTGGAAAGAGCTTCATCAGTCGGCGGTCAGCCCTGGAGCCAAGACATCGCGGGTAGATCACTTCCGAGTCGAAAAATGGCGAGTTCAAAGGGAAAACAGACCAGTAATGCTGTTGGTTTCCAGCATTAACGAATACAACGGCGTTGGTAAGCTCTTCCTCTCTGACAGCATCATGCAGATTGTGGGATACCCCGGTCCAGTTCTTCAGGTGGGTCAATGATTGTGTGACCCAAGGATGTATATGCATTACGTTGGGTCCTTTGCGAAGCCAGAAATCGTTGACAGTCCATCCGGTGAAAGCAACTAGCAGAATAGCGACGGCTCCATACCATCCGCATAGTTGGTAACGAAAGGCATTGTCATTGAACGAAGAAGCGGCAATGTAATGTCTTCCCAAAGCTGTGATTTCTACCACACCGCGGGCAGATAGTACACAAAGCAATGGCAACATCTCATACCAATAGCGTGGGCCGAACATGGGAAGGAAGTAAGGGTAGAGGGAATATGCCAATCCACAGGTGATGCACAGTGACAAAAGAAGCCAGTCCCAACGCTTGCCGCGGCCACTGACGAAGAGGGCTAGGATTGGGGCAAAGGTCAGATATGCAGGCCAGTCGAATAGCGTCCGGCGCAGAAGCCAAATGCGATATAGTGTGTGTTGAAGTGCTCGAGCGAGAGCTGCGGGCGATCTAATTGACTGAAGCGATCCGGTTCGAGCCAGATGATGTCCCATCAGAAATGGGTCACCTGTAGTTCCATAGTTGAAGAGTAGGAACAAGGCGAACACCGGGATGGAACCAGCGACGGCCCCGAGGAGGGCAGTAATGCGTTGCTTTCGCTCGGAGGTGAGCGCCCATGCAACAGAGGTAATTGACAAGGGTAGAGCGATGCTAGCTGCCGTCAGGGGGCGTGAAGCGATTAGGATAGCGATGAATGCTCCGTGACACAGGAAAACCCAGAAACTGCATTTCTGAATTCCGATAACGAAAAACAGCACCGCCGCGCATGTAAAAAAGGCGGCTGACGTGTGGTTCATAAATGTCCCACCCAGCATCTGGAAGAACGGGGAGAAGATGACAAGAAACGCCGCAATCAGTCCGGCGTTGCGGGAACCAACACGACCACCGAGAATGTAGATGGATACCAGCATTAGGCAAGAGGCAAGAGCAGGAGCGATCCATGGGGCATTCCAGAGCGTGCCCAAGGCAAGCATCACGATATGCCCAGGAGGATACTGGCTAAACCATGCGACTTCTGGTGAGCCAGCAATTATACCTAACGCGGGCATCACAAAACGGCCGAGAGGATACTTTTTGAAACATTGGCCCCTTTTATCGGCACTAGCCTGCTGGTTGTGGACGAGTGTGAAATCGAAAGAAAAATGACCTTGGGCAAGGTGTTCCGTGGCCGGAGCGGCGAAAGCTCCTCGTGCTATTATCTGTGCATGAAACAACTGAGCTGCAGCGTCCTGGTTTTGGGGCATACGATTGTGGATATTGGTTGTTATCCACAAGGTGAGGCCAGTCCCGGCAGCGATGCAAATGACTACGAGAAGAGCCCATATCCATCTTCGCCACGAAGGCAGCTTGTAAGAAGGTTTGTCAAATACCTTTGGGAGAAAGCATTTCAATACGAAAAGGGCTGCGGGAATTACTATCATTGCCGATAGAGCCAATATCCACGAGTGACGGCCGGACCAGTGGAAAATCGAAGAAAGACCCAGCAATATCACTGTGATGCTTAGAGCCAAGAGGAGCGCCGCGATACATGCGAGAACGCACCACTTGACCTTTCCAGCTTGTCCTTCCAATCTTATCCACAGAGCAGAGAAAGGTGTAAGAAGAAGGAGTTGAGCGACGAGAAAAACCGCTGTCCCCGCCAAAAGATACGGATAGGAATCCGATAAGTTCAAGACGATAGATCTGAATAGATGCAGTGGTTCACCAAATGCTGAGGCTCGGGCAAGCTTCTTCCCCTGACCATTTGCCCGGAGGTAAATCTCATACCAGCACTCCGGATATGCACGATACTCCAACTGTATATTGTTCTTCTTGTCGGCATACAGAGGCCAGAGTCGCAAGACAACCATGTTTACAATGTCAAACTCGAGCCGATAGTTGTCAATGGGAACACCAGGCGGACTGAGAAATATGGTCCGAGCTTTTGGCGATTGAGTTATTCCGCCTCCAGGAAGGGTGTACCATTCAGGCATGGTCTTGCTCGACCAGACTGCCGGATCCAGCGTGTCAGTGCTGTGATGAAAGAGAGGTGTCATGCCATCTGGTGCATACAGACGTATGTTCTCAATTCGAGTCTTTTGGCTGGTGGGTAGATTGTATGTATCCTGGGTTTGCAGTGAAAAACGAATGCCTCTGATCGCGTCTGTGGGTACGCTGCTGACGTCGAGATTGGCCTGGATATTTCTATTGTTACGGTCGATGGAGAGCTGTCCGTTCGTGATCGTCACTACAAAGTGGTCGCGTCTGCCGTGGCGACCGGCGACAAGAGCGCCTATTGCAGCGAGGTTGATCAGGAATAGCCCTGTCCAGAATAGATATCCACGTTTTTTTATTGGCATTGCGTAAATCCTTGGTCGTCAGGGTCTGAAACGCTCATCGTCTAGTTCGCTGAATCGTCGTCGTTTTTCTCTAGTTCGTCCAGTCGAAGATTTGCAATGTGCAGGAATTCATAATAGTAACCATTTGCCACATTCCAGATTTGCAGAGTGATTTCCTGTCCAGCGTATGCTGAAAGGTTGTATGAGAAAGTGTGCCATGGAGAATCCTTGTAGTCCCACGGACCAAGAAAGCGCTCGTCAATCAGTTTGTCGTTGACGTATATGCGCATTTGCGTGTCGGCCTGGCGAGACGGTGGGTGCGCGGAAGCATCAAAAGACAATTGATGCTGCATATCGGAAGCTAGTTTTCCGCGCCATTCTATGACGGCAGGGTCCGATCTGCTGATGGGGTGCAACACTATGGTGTTTTGCCTGCCGTGATCGTTCTTGCTTATGCCAACCCGTTTGTCGTTTGCTGCCTGGATAACAGTCCAACCGGGATATTTGTCTTGTATGGCTGCAGCTCCCTTGGGCAGCTTGCCCCGACCTTGAGCAGGTGGGTCCTGTTTGAGGACTGAATCACGCTTTGGCGGTGGTGGAGGAGGCGGGGGATCGTAAACGGGTGTAACATCCACGGTCATCCGGTAGGCGGTAGTGCTGTAGTCCGTG
>Ga0180433_10003989_pt1 | contig 21060 bp, 10 predicted proteins | sample SS_ome_8_FD_132980 | JGI IMG/M metagenome (GOLD analysis project Ga0180433, IMG submission 132980) | Hypersaline lake sediment archaeal communities from the Salton Sea, California, USA - SS_1_D_1 metaG | ecosystem: Environmental > Aquatic > Non-marine Saline and Alkaline > Hypersaline >... | reverse complement strand
CCCCCCCCCGCCCCATCCGGATTGAGACCAATTATCACTGAATAAGCATCCGGTAACCGTAGGATCGCTGTATTCATTGTACATGCCTACATTTATGGCTCCCCAGTTATCGATAATTGTGCAGTTGGTTATATTTGGGTTACTTGAGCTGCCGTTATACATTGGCGCACCGCGCCTTGCATAATTTTTGGTAAGTTTGCAGTTTGATATCGTTGGACTTCCGCTGACATTGTATATCCCGCCGCCGTGCGAGGTAGGCTCAGTGCCCGGTTCATCAGCAAGGCCGCGCGTAATGGTAAATCCATCTAAGATGGCGTTAGGTTCTGTTCCGCTGCCTGTAACGACGTGGTAGCAGTTTTCGCCTGCGTTCCAGTTAACACCATCATTTTCGTCCAAATCGCCGGTCAGGATACTCTCATATAACTCGACATTGCACTCATCAGGGTCCGGCGCACTGATCCCTGCGTATCCCCCATATACAGACACTCCGTTTTTTAGTTGAAACGTCGCATTACGGTCTTGCGACCACCCACCAAAGATATCAAAGGGATCGAAAGTATCTGGCCTGTATGTCCCGCCGGCGACTCGAATCTCATCGCCGGGATTCGCAGATTCGAAGGCATCTTGCAGATACCTATAAGCCGTTTCCCAGCTTGCCCCATCACCATGATAATACATAGGATCGGACCAGGGATCGCATGGATCAAACACGGAAGTAGCGTCATCATCGACATATATGACCCTCGGCAAAATCTCTGTACTCTCAGATCCAACTAAAAACCACGATAACCGATCTACCTCCACTACCAACGTATTGGCTAATGCGTCCCTCGTTGTCTGGAGCCTGTGCCAGCCTGCTCCATTGTCGGGCGACCGAAAAACTGTTAACTCATTCTCGATCATGCCCAAACTTGTTATATCAGCTTCATCGTAAGTGAATCTTATCATAATAACCGCGAGCGGTTCCTCATTATAAACAGGCCAACCATCGATTTGCCAAATATAAGGAAGTAACACACCCTCTAATCCCTCAGGGTTTTCGCAAAATTTACTTACTTCCACTACATCCGGCGCCCTACAACTAGGTGGCGGCCACTCACCCGGGACATAGCTACAGTAAGCGCGCATAAATACACCATAGCCGGCAAAATTTACCTCTGTCGGCCCCCCTAATAAAGGATCAGAATAATTAGGAGAACCAAGAGACCGCGCAGCCATTTCGAAGCTTCGGACAATAAACTTTGCATAGTTACCTTCCCCCGTCTGCACAACATAAACATGACCGACTTTGCATAGCCGGCTATCTGTAGAATAGCCGGTCTCGGCAGCTTCTGTTACAGAGTCAAAATTCGCTAAACCAGCATCGTAGGGTTCGTAGAATCCGTTAATCCCGTTCGGCTCTATTGCCTCGAAACGGAGTATATCGGCCTGCTGGACCATGCTCAGATCCTGCCCATCAGTTCCTACCACCTGCCCCAAAGAAAAATCTACGCCGCCGGAACCGCTTAGCCATTCGACTGTGCCCGTATGCAAATTGCCTGTGGTAAAATCGCGCGAACCGTCGGCCTGATAGATGTAGTCAATAATGATTGAGCGATTGGGATAAATCTTGAGGCTTATTGAATCAAAATCTTCTGCAGGAGGTGTTACCAACTCCGTGTCGTAATCATAACCATCGGCCGTTGCCATAACCTCGTGTTCACAAACGGTCAAATCCTCAAAGGAAAACTCTCCTCCCGGGATAATCCCGGGGTGCGGACTTATGCTTGTTTGTGTCAGCATTAACGGGTATGTGCCCGCACCATTGTTGGCGAATGGAAAATATATTGAAACAGTTGCCTGCTGGGCAGGCGTACCCCACTCACTGTTGCCGATGAACAAGGATCCGTTATTCTCATCAAGTACAATACCTTCAACGGTTGCCAGGGTCTCGGGTGGTGTTTTTGTCATCTCAAATTCGAGATAGGTCATTTCACCGTCGAGGATGGTAACGAATGAATCGTTAGGGTCGTACCCGAATGCCCGCAGCACTATTCTCTTATCCGGCCCGGCATAAGCCGATGAACCGACTTGGCCCATAATGAACCAGCCGCCGTCATAAATCCACATCGGCTCATCAAGTCCTTCGTGGCAAAGGTTCATTAATACATCTTCGCCGCTTGTAATAGGCATACCGTCACTGAAGGTAACCTGTCCCGCAATGCATATCCCCCCCTCGGCATCAAGCTCGGCTATCCTTTCATCAAGAATCAACAGCAGTTCAGACGGGAAATCGCCGTAATGTATGGCTAAAGCTGCAGGTGCGGATAGTATGCCGAGCAGTGTTGCTGCTGTTATGAGCGTGATTTTTATGTTGGCTCTTTCGGCCATTTCCTCCACGGACCTTCCTAAAGGTTATATTGTAAGTATAATCTTATGATATAAAGGACTAAAGGTCAAGAAAAAATTGTTGGTATTTTTTTAAGAATGGAAATATCGCACCGAATTTGTACAGATTTTCGGCTTATTTTTGCGCCTAAGGTGTTTAGCCCGGATATTCCGCCGCAGCCGGGGCTGACCTTCGATAAGTCGGTACTTAGAATCTCATATACAGTTAAGGTATGCCTTTAATAATAATTCCAGTTAAAAAGAACCGATATGTGTTCTTTTAAGAATACAGTAAGTTCTCTGGATGCCGGATCAAGTCCGGCATGACAAAGAGGGTAATAGGCTCTAATTAACTGAAATTGATATAAGTGATTGATTAGGCCGGTGCGCGAAGCGGGATGGCACAATCGGCTGGTTTTTTCGTAAGGATATTAACATATTGACATAGTGATGGTTTGCGGTTATACTAAATGGCTCACCTCATACGGTTGTTAAGGGGTAAGGTGTCAATAGTAACAATTAGTCAGAAAGGAGTAAACATGAAGGAAAAAAGAAGTTCTTGTTTTATTTTCCTGACCGCGGCATTGGTGTTCGTATTATTGGTGCAAGGCTGTCCCAAGGAGACCAGCGCCAAGAAGCCTGATTTAGCCTTTAATAATGCATCGTTTTATAATGCCGACGGTACGTTCAACATCGAGCGCGGCAAGGACGCGTATATTGCATTGATGAAGTATCACGGTTATCCGGTTTTTGAAGGGTTGCGTGAGAGACTGTGGGTTTCGGACTACAGCCTGGGCGAGTTCACAAAGCTCGGACTCGGTGCGATAGGTTTTCTCAACGACCAGGAAAGCGGATATTTAGGCCAGGATTTGTTTTTGCTGCCGAACCAGATGCTGCCGGAACATTATCATCTGGAGACTGCCAAGGGGCCGGCAAAGATGGAAGGCTGGCACGTTCGGCACGGGATTTCATACGTATATGGCGAGGGCGAGCCAACGCCCAATATGAAAGCGGTCATTCCCAAGTGCCACATGAACGGTACCGTAACGGTCAGCCACGAGACGATTTTGCATCCCGGCGAAACGACGAAGCTTAACAGAAAGACAGCCAGACACTGGCAGTTCGGCGGTCCGGAAGGTGCTATAATTTCCGAATACGGCACCTTTCATGATAATGACGGGGTGAGGCACTCCGACCCTAAAATTGTTTTCCCTTAAAGATTTCGTCTCTTAAGAAAGTTCTTTACAAGGAGACCAGATGGTTCAATCTATAACCAGGGTTTTATTGTTTTCGTGTTTATACCCGGCGATTGCAGGTTTTTGGGTTTCAGCCTCCGCGGGGCAGAGGTATCTTTCTCCTTGTTCGGTGGTGGCGGGCAAAACGGGCGACACTTTGTACATTGCCGAGTTTGACGCTCAACAAATAGCGGTGTATGATGTAACCGGGTGCAAGGTTTCCTCTGTTATTTCTCTTGCCGGCGGGCCGGTGGATTTGGCGGCTTGTCCCGACCGGTCCCGCTTGTATGTTACTTTGGGAGGTTCTGCGGGCAAGGTCTGTGAGATCGATTTGAATACACAAGAGGTGGTTGGTTGCGCAGGAGTCGGCCATACACCCGGAGGAGTGGTAATCAGCCCGGACTGCAAGAGTTTGTATGTATGTAACCAATTTGACAATAACGTTTCGGTCGTTGACATCTCAGCGCATAAGGAAGTGTCGAGGATACCGGTTTTGCGTGAGCCGGTCGCCGCAGCGGTTAGGCCGGACGGTAAGTTTTTGTATGTTGCAAACTTTCTTCCCGCAGGCGCCGCTGACGGTGGATACACCGCGGCGGTCGTCTCAGTTATAGATACAACGGCTAACAAGGTTATAAACAACATTCAGTTGCCCAACGGCAGCACGGGATTGCGGGGGATATGTGTATCGGCAGACGGGCGTTATGTTTATGCGACTCACATTCTGGGGCGGTATCAGATGCCGACAACACAGCTTGAGCGCGGCTGGATGAATACCAATGCGCTGAGCGTCATCGACTCGTCAGGCCAAAAGCTTGTCAATACCGTTCTTCTGGACGATATCGATCTTGGAGCCGCTAATCCCTGGGGCGTCGCCTGTACTCAGGACGGCAAGTATATCTGTGTTACACATTCCGGCTCGCATGAGTTGAGTGTTATTGACCGAAAAGGGCTCCATGACAAACTGGCTAAGGCGGCCAGAGGCCAGGTCTCTTCGCCAAGCCAAAGCGCATTATCTTATCCGTCCGATGTACCCAACGACTTAGCCTTTCTCGTGGGATTTCGGAGGCGGATAAAGCTTGGTGGTAACGGGCCGCGCGGTCTTGCAGTTGTGGGAACGAAGGTCTTTGCGGCGGAGTATTTCTCTGACAGCCTCGGGGTCGTTGAAATCAATCCTGAGAAGCTGCCCGATGTCAAATCGATACCGCTTGGGCCTGAAAAAAAGATGACTGTTGAGCGTAAGGGCGAGATGCTGTTTCACAATGCTTCGATGTGCTTTCAGCAGTGGCAAAGCTGTGCGAGCTGCCACCCGGGCCAGGCGAGGTCCGATGCGATGAACTGGGATTTGTTAAATGACGGGATGGGCAATCCGAGAAACAGTAAGAGTCTTCTGCTGTCACACAAGACGCCGCCGGTGATGATTACGGGTGTTCGCGACAGAGCTGAAACGGCTGTTCGCAGCGGAATCAAGTATATCCAGTTTGTGGTACGTCCGGATGACGATGCTGTTGCAATGGATGAATATCTAAAATCGCTGGAGCCGGTTCAAAGTCCGTATCTTAAAGGCGGCGGATTGAGTGAATCAGCAAAGCGGGGAAAAGATATTTTCGATGAGGCCGGTTGCGCGAGGTGTCATCCTGCACCGCTTTACACCGATTTGAAGAAATATGATGTGGGAACGGGTAAAGGCAGGGATACGGGGCGAAAGTTCGATACGCCGACTTTGGTTGAAGTTTGGCGAACCGGGCCTTATCTTTATGACGGGCGGGCGGTAACGATTAAAGAGGTTTTGACCAAGTACAATCCGGCCGACAAACACGGAAAGACTTCCGCGTTGAATGAGCAGCAGATCAACGACCTGGTTGAATTTGTTCTTTCTCAATAGCTTTTGTTGGTTTTTACAGGTATTTCAAATACCGGCAAAAAAACCGTTCAATTCGGCTCAGGCAGGAATTCGCCGGCAACAACCGGCTTACGTTGTAAAAAAGTTAATTAAAGAAGCTGATACATGGGTGGGTGTAAGTTAAGGTAGCCGGATGAGTAAAAAAAACAGGTCCTTTGCCGAAATAACAAAGATTGCTTCAGATGAGCTTGACGTTGTTACGGTTTCAAGGCCTTGCTGCGACAAGTTCTATATAACAGCACACCCCGATAAAGACGGGCGGCATTATTCAATTTTCGAGAACCTGGGCCGGTTTCTTCACGAACATAATGCCACTGTAGTAACACAGGATGTGTTCGGCGGCTGTGAGTTGTATGCCGGCGGCATGGATGCGTTGGCGCAGAGTTGTGGTGCGGTCGAATGGCCTGTAACCTGGATAGAGGGGTATGGTCTGGCTCCCAAGAAACTGACGGGTACACAAGTTTACGCCATTTCGGGTATGTCGGTGGAGCCGGTCAGGCACAAAGGCTGTATAGTCGGCGGGGTTTTTGAGGATGATGACGCCCGGTACTGCCTTTTAGGCGACTTGAGACCGGACGATATTTCCTGTTCGCCCCCCGAACAGGCGCAGGCGACTCTTGAAAAGATAGAGGCCGCTCTTGGGACCGTGGGGATGGATTTTTGTGATGTTGTTCGTACATGGTTTTATATAAACGACATTCTGTCGTGGTACACGGAATTTAATATAGTACGCACGAGGTTCTTCGGCGAACGGGGTGTTTTCGATTGTCTTGTTCCTGCAAGTACCGGTGTTGGTGTTGCAAATCCCGCCGGTGCTGCAATTGTTGCAGAGGTTTTCGCGATTAAGGCAAAGAACAGTCATAATGTCGGCATCAGCGCGGTTGAGTCACCTTTGCAGTGCCCCGCTGTCGATTATAAAAGTTCCTTCAGCAGAGCGGTCGAAGTAGTGCTTCCCGACCACCGCAGATTGTATATATCCGGCACGGCGAGTATCGGGGCGGACGGCAGGACGGCTCATGTGGGAAATGTCCAAAAGCAAATCGCTTTGACAATGGAAGTAGCCGAGGCGATTCTTCGTTCCCGTGGGATGGAATGGGCAGATACGAGCAGAGCTATCGCGTATTTTAAGTACATAGAAGACGCGCCGCTGCTGGATGAATTCTGCCGTCGAAACAATCTGCATCATATGCCTATAGCAGTGGCACACGGCGATATTTGCCGCGAGGATTTGTTGTTTGAGATTGAACTTGATGCCGTATTAGCTCGGTAAACTTGCCAGTCAGGTAAACAGGCAAACAAATGAAAAAGTCAATTCCCATTTTAGCGGCCGTTGCGGTCATAGTTCTTTTGCCGGTTCCGGCAATAGCGACCCAGGAGGGATTAGTCGCATGGTGGAGGTTTGACACCGAAGGTAATATTGCGACTGATAGTGTAAGCGGTGACAGTGATAGAATACGGGGCAACTTCGAGTATGTCCAGGGCGTTTCAGGGACGTGTCTAAAGTTTGATGAGAACACAACAGCTATTGTACGCAAGGGGAGGGATGTGCCACATTTAGCCGGCTCATTTACCATAGAAGCCTGGATCGCTCCGCAGGTGTTTCCATGGAACTGGTGTCCGATTGTGATGCAGCGGGACGAAGATAAGGGCTTTTATTTCGGTATCGATGCGGATGGTCGTCTGGGATTACATGTTGGGATAAACGGCAGATGGTATGAATGCAAGAGTCGTTCAGCCCTTGCGGAATATGACAAGTATGCTCAGTGGGGAACGACAAAATCAGGCTGGCGTAAATACTTTCGGGGGGAAGGGGGAACAATAAAAATTGACCGAAAAGCAACCGCATTTCTGCCTGTTTTGAAATGGTCACATATTTTGGGTACGTTTGATCCGGAGAAAGGTGTGACGATTTACCTTAACGGAGACAGGGCGGGTCATTTAGAAACGAACGGCTCGTTCGAACAGCCCGACAATTCAGATTTAAGGATTGCAAGAGACATAAAAAAGCTCAAGCCTGCTTATACGGAGCGGGCTTATGGTACGCATGCATTTAATTATTCTTTTGACGGATTAATTGATGAGATTCGGATTTATGATTTTGCATTAAATGACCGCCAGGTAATGAAGGCTTATAAACGAATTCAGCCCATTCAATTGCAACCGCTGAAGTTTCGACGTATTCCAACAGGCCCGAAAGACCAATCGAAATTCGGTGCTACTTATACCCTTTTAAATTATGACGAAGATTACGACCGGTCCTTTAGAATGGGAGCATTTGCCGATGTAGTAGTCACATTTGATACACATCCATTTACACTGACTTACTGGCATGGGATTAACTATTACCCGATATGGTGGTCGGAAAACGATATTGGCATTATGCACGAAGCTGCCGAAGTCCATGGCCCGAAGGGTTGTCAGGAAGCCATGATGGACCGTCAATGTCGCTATTCTCACGTTCGCATTGTTGAGAACAACCAGGCTCGTATTATTATCCATTGGCGTAATGCGCTGAATAATATAGATTATGAACTGATTCACGAAGATGAGATGACCGGATGGGGCTCCTGGTCGGATGATTATTATACAATTTATCCGGACGGAGTAACCGCACGCAAGATAGTTCTGTACAGCAGCCGTTTGGATGAGTGGCATTCGTTTGAGCAGGATAATTTCGTGCTTCAGCCGGGTTTATGGCCTGATGATATACTCCACAAAGAGGCTGGGATTCTTGCAAACCTTAAAGGGGAAGAATCATGCTTATCATGGGAAAGCGGATTCCCGGAGGGTGAACAGGTCGAAGATCCGGTCATTCTTGTCTATAATATCAAGGCCCAATATAAACCATATATGATAACACAACCCGGAGTGGGAAGACCAACGGTAGAAGGCGCTGAGATACCCTGGCCGTGGTGTTACCATTGGTGGAACCACTGGCCTGCGGCTCAGATACCCTGCGACGGAAGACAGGTTCTGGTGGTAGATGGACGTCCATCCAGCAGTTGTATCGGAGAAGCCGCTTTTAAGGGGTGTTACAAACAAGACCACCACTCCATGTCGCAAGTGATGCTGTTCGGCATGACAAAGGATAAACGCCCCGCCGGGCTGGTACCCCTGGCACTTTCCTGGGCTCAAGCCCCGGAAATTATCCCTGATAACAGCATAATAGACCGGGGTTACTCTTTAGAACAACGCTGTTATACCTTCGAACGCAGGTTTCAAGACGATGGGCGTGCTATATGTATCAAGGTAAAAGCTTCTGTTGAGCGTCCGTTATTAAATCCCTGTTTTGTCGTAAAGAAATGGGGGAATCGTAATGTGAGACTCACAATAGATAACAAAGAGTTCAAGCGTGGGACTAACTTTCGATATGATCATACAAACACATTAACAAGTACGGACCTGATTATCTGGATGAAGACCGAATCGGCCAAGCCGATTAAGATAACGCTCCAGCCTGTTGTAAAGTAGAATTATATTACAGAAATATTATATATCCGGCTAATTGCGGTTCGGTAATATGGTTTTGAACTTTCTGTATGAGGGAAATCATCATGTCCATTTCTGTGAGGGGCGTTGAAGCTTTTTACATGGCAGAATATTGTGACACTCCTCAATCGAAAGAGAAGAGTAACAGGGAATACAAATCATGCCTAAGTGCAAGAAACATATTACGTCTACTCGACCATGGATTTTCCATCTCGACACAGACTATTCCGGGGAAGTAAGAAACGAAAACAATCCTGCGCCCGGACCATTTCGGCGCCGGGCTGGCATCTCGTCCGGACTGAAGGTCTGGCCTGTTAATAGTCAATAGAAGTATATTATTAATAATCGTCAAAAGTATAACACTGAACAAAACAAAATTTTCAACCGTGCTCTTTGAACCTTAAAAAAGAGCAACAAATGTGTTCTTAAGATAATGTTACTCTTTATGATATTTGCTACTTTGATGAAGATACTAAACTTGAAATCGCTGAAGCAAAGCTATAAAATAACTATGTAAAGTTATGATTTAATGAGACTTGGTGTAAATTTTGTGAAAGGAAAATTATAATGTCAACAATAACAAGTAATGCACAAGTGAAACGGTTTACAGGTTCTTTTTTGGTGAGCTTTTGTGTATTAATGTTCCTTTGTATAATATGTTGTGGTCCTTTGGAAAAATCAATAGCTCAAGACCAACCAGATGATTTTTATGCATATTACACGAGGCTGGATTACGATATCCCGGTGGAGCAGGCGCTGGATTATCTTCCTATGGAATATGAGGAGCAAGAAGAATTAAATGACGAAGATGAAGAGGCCGAGGAGGAAGAAGAGGAAGAAGAGGATGATGATGATGAGGATGAGGATGAGGATGAGGATGAGCGATGGAAAGGAACCGGCCCGATAACGGGAAGATATGCGGATGTTATTGTAAACATAGGCAGGGACCGACAGTTTGTATTCGGACGCCGATCAAGCTATCTTCCTTACTGGACGACGGAAAAAGGCAAATGGTTTGTTAAGGACCTTGTAGCCCGGCAGGCTGATATTGCCTGTGTCTATTCTTATGTCAGGATAATTGAAACAGGGCCGAACCGGGTGCTAATTCACTGGAGATATATGCCCGACCTTAAGAAACCGCACGGATTTTTTGGGGTTGTGCACGAGTATTTTGAGATATTCAAGGACGGCAAAGTTATACGGAGGATAAGAGAAGCGACAACTAACCTTGAAGAATACAACGATGCAGAAAATGTAACAGTTCAGATTCTGAACCTTAAGCCTGAAGGGATAGAGCAGGTATCGCTCAGACAGGCAAAATCATCTCGGCAGCCCGGCAGGTCGATTGAAGGTTCACCCGTAAAGTCATATTCTCTTGGTTCGCCGGCGGCGTGTTGGAAGTTTGATGAGGGATTAGGCCGACGCAGCTACGAGAAAAGAGATATTACAAAAGAAAGCATAAGTGGAAAAGATTGTGTTATTACCGGTAATGTTACCCTGTGGAAAAAGGGCATATCGGGAACGGCCCTGGCTTTTGATGGTTACAATTCAAGCGTATCCTTGTCGGCTGCCGAGGCGCCGGCTTTAGAAGATGAGCTTACACTTGAGGCATGGGTGGTCCTTGGAGCTTATCCCTGGAACTGGGCACCTCTGGTGCACCAGTCGGTGGTTGATCCAGGCCCGATAGAGAAGGGAACCTATGATGAAGATGGAAGAAGCAGAACCAGAAAAAAAGGGACCGGGTATTATCTCGGCGTAGGCCCTTACGGCTATCCGATATTTACCGTTGATGGAAAGGAGTTGCAAGGATCTGTGAAGCTTTCAACGTACCGCTGGACCCATATTGCAGGAGCATACGGCAGTGGCAAGATGCAAATATATGTGGATGGTAAGCCGTGCGGCGAGCTTTCAGTACCCGGCGGTGAAATAAACATCCCTGATAAGGATTTGTTAATCGGTTTAAATAACACCCCCGGACGACCGACCGATCCCGTTCGCGGGCCTGTGTGTCATCTTCCGGGGATATATGGGATCGAAGGTCTTATCGACGAGGTCAGGATATACAACACTACATTAGATTCGTCTCAGGTTGCCGAGTCGTATAAAAATTTTAAGCCGGTTGATGCACTTATTGCACAACCCGACCTCGACCGCAGGATTCTCCCCGGAAGGCCCGGCCGGGCTGTAAAATTCGGTGCAGAATATACGGAACTGGATTATCACGAACTGTGGAACAACCTTTGGCGGGGCAGCGGATACGATGATGTAGTCGTCAAGTTCGATGATTATCCGACTACTATTGCATTCTGGCGCGGTGTTAACGGCGGGGTCGGCTGGGTAACCGAGAACAACAAGTGGATGAGCGACCAGAGCCTCGAAGTAGGCGGGCCTCACGGCTGTAGCGAGCATATGTCCGACAAGCAGTGCCGCCACGCACATGTCAGGATAATTGAAAACACCGACGCCCGCGTGGTTGTTCACTGGCGATACGCTTCAATAGACATCGCCTACCTGTTCCCCCAGGCCCGCCACTGGACCGATGAATACTATTATATTTACCCTGATTGTGCCGCCGTTCGTAAGGTCAAGTTCCGCAACGGCAACGCCGGATGGCACGATGTGCAGTTTCTAAACCAGCCCGGAACGGGGTGCCTGGATAATATCAATCTCCAGGCGGTTACCGTAGCTAATCTTGACGGTGAGGTACACAAGATGGTGTGGTCCGGCACAAACGGAGTCCCGCGTAACCGCCTTCGTGATGCGACAATATCGATGCTCAATCTAAAGAGTGACTACAAGGTATTTCTTGTGTATCCGAAACGTTGCAGAATAGGAACATGGGGAAGTGCTGAGCAGTCGAAATATACGGATGACCCGTTTGCAGGACCGTGGAACCATTGGCCCGTCTCACAAATGCCCTCGGACGGACGATACGCCAATACGACCGACCGGCTGACTCATGCCGCGGTGGGCGGAGCGGGAAATGTTACACGCCACGGCAATATGATTATTTACGGCCTTACCGATAAACCTGTCAACAGCCTGATTCCTCTCGGAAAGAGCTGGAATAATCCGCCACACATAACCGATGCAAAAGGCTGCACCGACCGGGGTTACAGCATGGAACAGCGGGCGTATCAGTTAACCTCAAAAGCTCAAAAGGTTTCTTTCGCCCTCGATGCTTCCCAAGACTCACCCGTTGTGAATCCGTGCTTTGTAATCAAGAACTGGGGCGGTAACAGCAAGGCTTCCCTGGGAATTAACGGAAAAACCGTTGCACCCGGCAAGGACTTCCGCCAGGGTATTATCAGGGACACCGATGGAACGCAGACGATGATTATCTGGATTAAGGCCGAATCGAACGAACCGATAAAGTTCCATCTTAACCATATTTCATAGATTTCCGAAGATATTTACTATAATTTTAGTTGCACGGTTTATTGGATAAGAAAGTAAAAAAATTTTGAATATTACCGTTTGTTCAATTAGAGTGATTGAAAGTTGGAAAAATCTTTTTCAAAAGCCAAAGGAGTCAAAAATGAAAACGAAAAAATTATCTATTTATGTAATGAGTATTTTGGTTTTGGCGGCATTAGTCAGCTCTTGTACAGAGGAACAAATATCGCACAATAAGGTCAGTTGCCAGCCGGCCTGTGAAGCTCTTAGGCAGAAAGCTGCAACTGCTCAGACGTGTTCCAAATCGGCAGAGGACAAGGTTCGTTACGAGCCGACGTGGGAATCTCTGATGAAACATGACGCCACGCCCAAGTGGTATCAGGACGCGGTTTTAGGTTTTTATTTTCACTGGGGGCCATACTCTGTACCCGCGTTTAGCTGTTCCGGCTACTGGACAATGTATCAGAAGGGCAGCCGGACATATAGATTAGTTAAGCAAAAGTATGGGGAGCCCGGCATTGAATTCGGTTACAAGGATTTCGTGCCCTTGTGGAAAGCATCCAATTACGATCCGGATGAATGGGCAAAGCTGTTTAAGTATGCAGGTGCCGACTTTGCAGGTCCCGGTGCTGAGCACCATGACGGTTTTGCTTTGTGGGATACCGATTATGACGAGTGGAACTCTATGGACATGGGCCCCGGTATTGACATAGTCGGAACATTAGTTGAGGCTTGCAGGAAGCAAGGCTTGAAAACATGCATTGCTCTTCACAACTGGCGTACCTATATTACTTATGATACCGGCAGGAGGCTGTGCCCGAAGGGAGTGGATGTCAATGACCCGAAATATACAGGCCTGTACGGTCCGATCCATGAACCTACACATAGAAGACCAATCAACAATAGATATCCCGGGGACGACTGGCCATATTCACACTGGGATGAGCGCCTCAACAAATGGAAGGAGCTTGTTGATAAATACCAGTTCGATTTAGCCTGGTGGGAGCATATGGATTCCGGTAATCCGCCGGATACGTTGAAGCGGCAAATGCTGGCTTACTACTTTAATGCCGCCGACAGGTGGGAAAAAGAAGTCGTTGTAACAAGTAAAAAATTATGGGAAAACAGGAGGCAGGACCTTCCACCTCAAATTTCACCGTTGAACCTCGAAATCGGTTTCCTGCCGAATCCCCGGCCCCAAAAATGGCAAACCGACATCCCCTTAGGAAGAAGCTGGGCATATACGCCGAGGGTAGGCTGTAAGGACCTGGATGAAATAATAGAAATAATTGTGGACAATGTAAGCAACAACGGGCTGGCTTTATTCAGCGTTGCACCGAAGCCGGACGGGTCGCTGCCCCAGGAACAGGTGGAGGGCCTGAAGAAGCTTGGTGACTGGATGGCAATAAATAAAGAGGCCCTTCACGCGACGGTGCCTGCGCCCTTTGACAAAAGCGGGACGTTTCTAAGTAAATATAGCTCTATGAGGTTCTTGAGGAAGAAGGAATACCTTTACGTAATCGATCTCGAGGAGCCGAAGGCTCCCTTGAAAATTCCGCACATAAGACCTTTGCGCGGCTCCGAGATTAAGATGTTAGGTTGTGATAAACCTCTCAAATGGCGTGTGGTGCTGGATGAAGAGGATAGCGAGTACGAGAGTGAGGGCGACCTGATGATCGAAGAAGTTCCCGACCCGTTGCCGTGCGACTACGCATGGAGCTTTAAGATTCAGATATTAGACAAGTGCTGGTGAGGCTATGTCCGAACGAGTTTTGGTTGAAATGACGTAAAACTCATCGGACAATAAGACTTTCGTTTGAAATTGATTGAATTCATAATTGTACAGGATGAACAAAGGTGAAAATTAAAAGATTAATTGCTATGGTTTTGACCGGCTTGATGGCTTTTAGCCTTCAGCAGGTAGAAGCAAAAAAATATGAGCCGACATGGGAATCCTTGTCAAAGAAAAATGCTGCGCCACAATGGTTCGAGGACGCGGTGCTGGGGATTTACTTCCACTGGGGGATTTATTCAGTTCCCGGGAACGGATGCTGGACGGGGATGAACATGTATAAGAAGAGCGGGTTGGAGTGGCAGCACCTGCCGGAGGGGTATGAGAGTACCTATGAATATATCAAGGAAACTTATGGCGAGCCGGGTACGGAGTGGGGGTACAAGGATTTTGTGCCGATGTTCACGGCCGAAAAGTGGGATCCGAAGCGTTGGGCTGCCTTGTTCAAGCATGCGGGTGCGGATTATGCTGGGCCGGTTGCGGTTCATCATGACGGGTTCGAGTTGTGGGACGCGGAGGACGACGAGTGGGATGCCGCAGGCAAGGGTCCAAAGCGCGATATTGTCGGTGAGATGGCTGAGGCGGTGCGAGCGTATGACATGAAATTTTTCACCTCGATTCACCAGTTCCCGATCTGGTGGTACTTCGACGAGGGGCGGAAGCTGTGCTCGGAGGGTGTCGATGTCAGAGATCCGAAGTATGTCGGCCTGTACGGCGACCACGAACCGGGAGAACCGATGCCCGAAGGATTCCAAGAAAAATGGTATCACAAAATACTGGAGTTGGTGGACAAGTACCAGCCGGATCAGATGTGGTTCGACGGGTCACCGCCTTCGGATTATCAGAAGGAATTTCTCGCTTATTATTTCAACGCGGCCCAGAAGTGGGGCAGGGACGTGATGGTCAGTCACAAGAATACACAGCTACCGCTGTCCTGCTCGGTACTGGATATCGAGGTGGGGAGGAAGGAAGAGCCGGTAAGGCAAAAATGGCAGACCGATATTACGTTGGGCAGCTTCAGCAAGATAGATGAGTTTCCTTCGTGGGCATACTCGCCCGATGCCCAATGCCGACCTATCAATACGATTGTGGATGGAATCGTGGACAGGATGAGCAAGAACGGGGCGACGCTTCTGGATGTCGCGCCCAAAGCGGACGGGACTTTGCCGGGATCGCAGGTTGAGGGATTAAAGGAACTGGGCAAATGGATGGCCATCAACAAATCTGCACTTTATGCTACGGTTCCTGCTTCATTCGCCACTGTTGCAAGTCATGACTGGAAGTCGGGTTCGATAAGGTTTCTTAGAAAAAATGATTATCTATTTGCTATCGACCTTGAAGAGCCGCAAGTGCCATATGAAATTCCTGATGTAAAGCCTGTGCGGGGTTCCAAGATAAAGATGTTCGGCAGTAATATGAGTTTGCCCTGGCATATGGATGGTGATAATCTTGTGATTGAAGAGCTTCCTGATCCCCTGCCGTGTGATTATGCCTGGAGCTTTGAGATTCAAGTTGTTGGTGAACCAGAGAGTAAGAACACAAGTAAATATGAACCGACTTGGAAGTCTCTTTCTAAGTGGCAGGTGCCGCAGTGGTTCGAAGATGCGGTTCTGGGTTTTTATTGCCACTGGGGGGTTTATTCGGTGCCAGGCTACCGCTTTAACGATGGTTCCGAGCAGGTTGACAGCGGCTTATGGTACGGATGGTTCATGTATGTACCCAACGACGCCGAGCAAAACAACTTCGGCGTTTATGACTTTCATCGGAAAACATACGGGAATCCTTGCGAATTTGGGTATCACGATTTAGTACCGTTGTTCAAAGCCCAAAAGTGGGACCCGGACCGGTGGGCACAATTATACAAACACGCCGGCGCCGATTTTGCGGGTGTTTGCGGCCAGTTTTCCGATGGTTTTCCGATGTGGGATAGCAAATACGATACTTACAATGCTATGGCGAAAGGCCCGCGGAGAGATGTCGTAGGTGAAATGTTTGCCGCTGCAAGAAAACAAGGGATGAAAACAGTAATCACTTTTCATGAAATGCCCGGAGAGATATATGATGCAGGCAGAAAACTTTGTCCCGAGGGTGTGAATGTTAACAATCCCAAATATGCAGACCTGTATGAAGAAGAGTCTGACGAAGAACTTTATAATAAATTATATGAAGTCGTTGACAAGTATCAACCGGATCAAATGTGGTTCCAGTATGCCTATGGTGAAGAAGAACAGTGGAAAGCCTTTATTGCACATTATTTTAATTCCGCCGAGTCCTGGAATAAAGAAGTTTTAATTTCTCACAAAGGAGGAAGTGCGCCGCTATCCTGTTCGGTCCTGGATCTGGAAGGCGGGATTTTTCCAGACGGTATCTGGGAATGGGAGGGCATGGAAGAACCGCAGGAGCAGCGCTGGCAGAAGGACGTACCTATCGGAAACTATTGGGCCTACGCGGAGGGTGTCGGCTGCAGGCCGGTGAACATGCTGGTGGACGGCATAGTTGACAGGATAAGCAAGAACGGCGTGACGCTCCTAGACGTTGCGCCCAAAGCCGACGGCACACTGCCCCAGGAACAAATCGACGGAATAAAACAATTAGGCGACTGGATGAAGCACAACAAGGAGGCCCTTTACGCAGCCAGGCCCGCACCTTTCAATGAGGGCGGAGTGGATGAGTGGCAGGCAAAGGGCGGCACTGTAAGGTTCACCGAGAAAGGCAATTACCTGTATGCGATCGACCTTGGTAATGTCTGGCCCTCAAAATTTGGTTTTGCTGATTATCCAGACAGCAATAAACCGACTGCTCCCTATACTGTTCCTGGCGTAAAACCGATAAAAGGCTCAGAGATTATAATGCTTGGCAGCGAGAAGAGCCTGCCTTGGCATCTGGAGGGTAATAACCTTGTGATTGAAGAGTTGCCCGACCCGCTGCCGTGCGACCATGCCTGGAGCTTTAAGATTCAAGTTGCTGGTAAACCAGAGAGTAAAAAAAAAGTTAGGTATGAGCCAACCGAGGAATCTCTTTCTAAGTGGGAGTGCCCACAGTGGTTTCAAGACGCCGTGCTGGGAGTCTATGTTCACTGGAGCCCCGGTTCGGTACCGGGTTTCGCCTTTAAATTACCCAGTGAGAGAGTGGACAGCGGCATATGGTACGGGGGCGGGATATACAAATGTTACACCGAACAAGGCTATAACGCTAACCCGAAAGACCCACTGGGGGTGTATGAGTTCCATGTCAAAACCTACGGTGATCCGGAAAAGTTCGGCTATCCCTACCTTATTGAGCTGTTCAAGGCGGAAAAATGGGACCCGGATGAATGGGCGGAGCTGTTCAATTACGCCGGTTGTGACTATGCGGGATTAGCCGCTGAACATGGTGACGGGTACCCCATGTATAATAGCACGTATGATTCGATAAATTCCTTCACCACTGGGCCAAAACGTGATTTTACGAAAGAGCTGTTCGCGGCTGTCAGGAAGCGGGGCATGAAGACCGTCGCCACAGTCCATGAACACCCTGGTTCGTTATTCGGACAAGCGTGGGAATTCGCCCCCGCGGACTCTCATGTCAGGAACCCGAAGTATAGAGACCTCTTCGAAGCGGACTCTCCACAAAAATATACCAAAAAAATGTATGAACTTATGGAAAAATATCGGCCGGACCAGTTGTGGATTGATAATCCGATTCTTAGCAGCAACAGGAAAAGATGGCTGAAATTTGTGTCAGACTATTACAACAAGGGCGAACAATGGGATACAGCAGGTGTGCTGATATCCCAGAAAGGCAGATCAGAGACTATGCTTCAACACACCGTTCTCGATATTGAGGGCGGGGAATTCCCCGGGGGCAAATGGGAATGGCGCGGCATGAAAGAGCCGTACCCAAAGCGCTGGCAAAAGGATGTGCCGATCGGCAACTATTGGGCTTATGCCGAAGGCGTGGGCTGCAGGCCGGTGAATATGCTGGTGGATGGGATCGTCGATAGGATCAGCAAAAACGGTGTAACACTTCTCGATGTGGCTCCAAAGGCCGATGGGACTCTTCCGAAGGCACAGATTGAAGGATTGAAGAGGCTTGGTGCGTGGATGGCAATTAACAAGGAAGCCCTTTACGCAGCCAGAGCTGCACCTTTCAAAGCCGGCGGAGTGGATGTCTGGCAGGCAAAGGGCGGCACTGTAAGGTTCACTGAGAAAGGCAATTATCTCTACGCGATTGACCTGGGCAACAAATGGCCTACTAAACGCGGTTTTGCCGACTACGAAGAGAGCAAGAAGCCAACGGTTCCCTATACTCTACCTGGTGTAAGGCCTGTCAAAGGCTCCATGGTCCGCATGCTTGGCAGCGATAAGAGTCTGACCTGGCATCTGGAGGGCAATAATCTCGTGATTGAAGAGTTGCCCGCCCCCCTGCCTTGCGAGTACGCCTGGAGCTTCAAGATTCAAATGTTGGATAAATGCTGGTAATAAGACATCTTGGTTGCCCCCGGTAATGTTGTCTAAGGAGCTAAAAGCAAAAAAAGAATTCCAAGACTATTCATAAACTATGCTGCCGCAAGTGTGGTTCAGCCGGGCCTTGATTATAATTGGCGCACAGCTTTTATTATTAGCCGTCAGCTTTCCAGCAGGCGACGAAGTGGTCCAAGCGGCCGGTTTTTTTCTCTAAAAGCGGCACTATCTCGCTGCACCTGGGTTCGGCCAGAGGGCATCTGGGGTGAAATGGGCAGCCATTAGGCGGCTCAAAGGCACTGGGGACTTCGCCGCCTAATGCGGTTCTTCGGCCGCGGAGCGAAGGGTCAACGTGTGGTATTGAGGACATCAGCGCCCGCGTATAAGGATGCATAGGGTTGTCGTACAACTCTTTAGCATCTGCCCGTTCGACAATCCTGCCCAGATACATCACAGCCACCTCATCACAGGAAAACTTCACCACCGCCAAATCGTGTGCGATGAACAGATACGTCAGACCGAATTCGGCCTGGAGGTCCTTGAGCAAATTTAATATCTGCGATTGAATCGAGACATCGAGCGCGCTTACAGGTTCATCACACACAACAAGTTTCGGCTCCAGCGCCAGAGCACGTGCTATACCTATTCGCTGACGCTGACCCCCGGAGAATTCGTGTGGATAACGGTTAATATATTCGCCCGAAAGCCCGACTTTTGCAAGCAAAATCGCAACACGGTCAACAAGTTCGCCGCCCGTCATTTTCTTAAGGACCCTTAAGGGGTCGCCAACGATATTGCCAACGGTCATTCTCGGATTCAGTGAGCCGACAGGGTCCTGGAAAATGAGCGACATGTCCCTGCGAATTTTGCGCATTTGGGATTTGTCGGCGGACAAAACGTCGGCATTATCAAAAAATATCCGGCCCGATGTCGCCGGCACCAACCGAACGATTGTCCTTGCAACGGTGGTCTTGCCGCAGCCGCTTTCGCCGACCAGCCCCAGAGTCTGCCCGCGGCGTATCTGAAAGCTCACACCATCGACCGCCTTGACAAAGCCGACTGTGCGACGCAAAAGACCCTTTTTGATTGCAAAATAGGTCTTCAGTTCATCGATTTTCAAGAGATTGTTGTTCTCGTTTTCCATACTTCGACTCATACTCGGCTCTTTCGGAGGCTGTTTCATAACCGGGTGCATACCAGCACGCAACCTGGCGTCCGGGGCTGATTTCACGCAGGTGTGGTTCTGTCGTTTGGCATCTCTTATCATTACTGCCTGTCGGACAACGGGGATGAAACTTACAGCCGGTTGGAAAATGCAGCGGTTCGGGTACTGTGCCGGCAATAGTTGATAATCGCTCCGGCGATAAATTCAACTGCGGCAGAGATTTTAATAGTCCCCGGGAGTAGGGATGAACAGGCTCGGCGAAGAAAGGTTCCGACCGGGCCTTTTCCACAATTTTTGATGCATACATGACCGCAACATCGTCTGCACGCTCGGCTACGACACCCAAGTCGTGGGTTATTAACAAAATACTCATGTTATTTTGGGCCTGCAACTCATCCAGCAAATCCAGTATCTGTGCCTGAATAGTAACATCCAGCGCGGTCGTAGGCTCATCAGCAATCAAAACGTCCGGCCTGCAACTTACCGCCATCGCTGTCATAACCCGCTGTCGCATCCCCCCGGACATCTGATGAGGGTACTGGCGCACTCTCTGGGTGGGATCGGCGATGCCTACTTTCTTCAGCATCCTGACGGCATCCGACCAGGCCCGGCGAGTGTCTTTTTTCTGGTGAATCTTAACAGCTTCCACAATCTGACTGCCGACCGTATAGACTGGATTCAGACTGGTCATCGGCTCCTGAAAAATCATGGCAATCCTGTTACCACGAACATAACGCATCTTCTTCTCACTGAGCGCAAGAATATCTGCACCGTCAAAGAGAATCCTGCCGGATACAATCCTGCCGGGAGGGTCGGGAATCAACCGCATAATAGAAAGAGCTGTTACACTTTTGCCGCAGCCGCTCTCGCCGACAAGAGCAAAAGTTCGCCCTTTCTTTACTCTAAAACCGATGTCATCGACCGCTTTTGCAACCCCTTCTTCCAAAAAGAAATGCGTCGAAAGATTTTCAACCGTCAGCGCTGTATCGTTGTCATACATACAATAAAGTCCTGTTACTAAACCGATCTCAGACGCTAAGATTAACCACCCTGCCTGTCTCTGTCAAGCGGTCGATTTTCACCCTATTGGTCTTTACCGCTGTGGGCGGCCGGGCTAATAACGGCGTGGAACCCTGCCTTGGAAGTTACACAAAAAGCGTGGCGGCTGTGAAAACCGCCACGCTTAAAAAATCTTACAATATCAAATCAATACAATCTGATATTGCTGGTCAGGCTTTAATCAGCCTTTGTTCATGTCTAAAGGTTAATCCTCT
>Ga0180433_10003988_pt1 | contig 21061 bp, 20 predicted proteins | sample SS_ome_8_FD_132980 | JGI IMG/M metagenome (GOLD analysis project Ga0180433, IMG submission 132980) | Hypersaline lake sediment archaeal communities from the Salton Sea, California, USA - SS_1_D_1 metaG | ecosystem: Environmental > Aquatic > Non-marine Saline and Alkaline > Hypersaline >... | reverse complement strand
GGTTACTACGACAACAAAAATAAGGGTCAAAACGACAGCATTGTCAAGCACAGTATTTAGTCTTTCCGGCTTCTGGACATACCGGCGAATTACTGCCATGATGACACCAATTAGCATAAATACCCCACCCACATCCAGCACGAAACTAAGACCAAGATAAACATTCCCGCTTATAAAATGAACCACATAATGGTCTATAACATCCAGAGCCGTTCCGATTAGTAAAATACCGGCACCGGCGAACAGGAGAAAGTGTATTAGACCAGGATATGGTTCACGGAAAAATCGCCTGTGGAATAGGCCATCAACCACACCAGCAACTATAAAATCCCATATCCTCTTGCCTAAATTGTCCCATCTTTTATCAGATTGACCAACCGACCATAAACGATAGCGACGGTATATGGCATAAATAAAAATCGCCAGAGCAGCCAAACCTAACGGATACAAAACAAGAGGCCCCAAAGCTATGTCCCAGAAAATTTCTCGAAATGCTTCCATGTTTGTTAAGCCCTCCTTACTATATATATTAACTTAATTGAGCCTGAAGTCAACCTTGCTTCATCAACTCAAGACTACGCCTATCAGCAAGAGCAAACAATCGCTTCACAGACTCCTCCGGGGCCATCGCTCCTCCCATCATAACCTCTGAATCATCACCAAAGGCATGGTAATCAGTGCCACCTGTAGGGATAAGGTCATACTGTTTAGCAATCTTTGACAATCCCGCAACAATATCCGCGCTATAGTCACGATAATATGTTTCAATGCCAACCAAACCAACTGCCTTCAACTCTGAAACAAGCTCATTTAAATCAGGAATATCCGCCGGGTGAGCTAAAACAGGCAAGCCATGAGCATCTATCACCAGTTTTACTGCATCAGCTGGAAGCAATTTATATCGCTCCACATGTGCAGGACCACCATGGCCAATATACTTATCAAAGGCCTCCTTCTCAGAGCCAACATACCCTTTCTCGAACAGAGCATGAGCTATATGAGGCCTGCATACAGAGCCACCCTGGGCGAGTTCACACACCCGTTGCCAATCAATTTCCATGCCTAGGTCGCTAAGTTTGGCAAGCATCTTCTGCGCTCGCTCCTGCCGGGAATTGCGCAAAATTTGCAAACTAGCTGCTAATTTACGGTCACTATAATCAATAAAATAGCCCAAAATATGAACCTCACCATCAGGAACATCAGTATTTATCTCAATACCAGGTATTACTGTAAGTGAAGAAAAGGCTTCTGCGGCAGATAAAGCTGGCTCGATACCATCTATGGTGTCATGGTCGGTAATAGCAATAATATCAAGCCCGACTTTGACCGCCAATGAAACAATATCCCTGGGACTCAGACGTCCATCGGATGCGGTAGTATGTAAATGGAGGTCGGCTTTCACCTATTCCTCTTTCAGTTGTATTCTCTGTATACTTACAGCCTTTCCGGTAGCCTCGTCTGTATCAACTAGAACTGCATCAAAGCTGGCAGGTCCTTCACCCATAAAAAAGCGATGGGGCATACTGGTAAGAAAGCTGCGAATCGCTGATTCAGCATCAACACCTATAACCGAATCTGCAGGACCAACCATTCCCACATCAGTAACATAAGCAGTGCCCCTAGGCAAGACACAAGCGTCACTCGTACCTACGTGAGTATGCGTACCAAGTACGGCGCTAACCCTGCCATCAAGATACCTCCCCATAGCCACTTTCTCTGAGGTAGCCTCAGCATGAAAATCAACGACTATAACCTTGGGGGCACTGGTTATCTCCGATAGCATACCGTTGATAGCCCTGAAAGGACAATCAAATTCGCCAAGAAAAACACGCCCTATGAGGTTGACTACTAAGACACCTTTTATCTCCAAAAAACCGCGGCCTGGTACACCGGGGGGGAAATTCAAAGGGCGAAGAATAGGCAACTCTCCATCCATATAAGGAATTATCTCTTTCTTAGCCCATACATGATTACCCGTAGTTATCACATTAACACCGCAGTCAAGAAGCTCTCTGGCTGTGTCCGACGTAATGCCGATGCCTCCAGCGCTATTCTCACCATTTGCTATAACAAGACTAATCTCATAATCATGACACAGGCCTGGTAGAAATTGTCGTACCGCCCTTCTGCCAGGCCTGCCAACTACGTCGCCTATCATCAATATACGCAATACAGCTCCCTACACTACTTGGCATAGTCCACGGCCCTAGTCTCCCGCATCACAGTTACTTTAATTTGCCCTGGATAATCAAGTGTGTCCTCTATCTTTTTAACTATATCACGAGCCAATCTCATAGCTTCAAGATCATCTACCTGCTCTGGTTTAACTAAAATGCGCACCTCACGTCCAGCTTGAATTGCAAAAGCTTTCTCGACACCTGAAAAACTATTGGCCACATTCTCCAAGGACTCAATGCGCTTCAAATACTGCTCTAATGACTCGCGTCGAGCCCCTAATCTTGACCCACTGATAGCATCGGCCGTAGCGACAACAAAACCCAGAGCGCTGGTTGTAGTAGCTTCACCATGATGCTCACTTACAGCCTGTGCCACTTCAACCGATTTATCCCACTGCTTAACCAAATCAGCACCTATAGCAGCATGGGGACCTTCCACTTCATGATCCACAGCTTTACCTATATCATGAAGTAAGCCAGCTTTCTTGGCCAGAGTTGCATCAACACCGATCTCAGCTGCCAGCATCCCGGAAAGGTAAGCAACTTCAAGGCTGTGAGTCAATACATTCTGCCCATAGCTACTTCGAAACTTGAGTTTGCCGATCAATCTTATCAACTCGGGATGTAATCCTATAACACCCACTTCACGTATCGCTCGTTCGCCCTCATTACGAATCGCAGACTCAACCTCATTCCTGGCTTTCTCCACCACCTCTTCAATCCGAGCTGGATGAATACGTCCATCTAGAATAAGGTTGCTCAAAGCCACCCTGGCTACCTCACGCCGAAGCGAGTCAAAACTAGAAATTGTTACCGCTTCCGGAGTATCATCGATGATAAGGTCTACGCCAGTAGCATGCTCAAGGGCTCGAATATTGCGACCCTCGCGACCAATAAGTCTTCCTTTCATCTCGTCGCTGGGCAAAGGCACAACAGACACTGTCGTTTCTGAAACCACGTCTGTGGCACAACGCTGGATGGTAGTCGCCAGGATTTCGCGGGCTTTATCATCAACCTCACCCTTTATCCGCGTCTCCCACTCCCGAACACGCCGTGATGCTTCCTCACGAATCTCTTCCTCGATAGCCTGCAGCAATTCCTGCTTGGCTTCATCACTTGATATGCCTGAGATTAATTCGAGTCTTTGGAGTTGCTTAGCTCGTATCTCTTCGAGTTGAGTCTTAATAGACTCGATTTCCCTCTCACGGCCAGTCAGGCCACGTTCACGGCGGTCTAGAGCCTCTAGCTTGCGCTCTAGCTTCTCTTCCTTTTGGTTGAAACGTCTCTCTAATCTCTGTAATTCAAAACGCCGCTCACGACTATCGGCCTCAGCAGCAGCTCTAACCTTGACCGCTTCCTCTCTGGCTTTATGGAGCATCTCTTCATGTGCTGCTGTTGCCTCTTCAAGTAAGCGCTTAGCTTCATTCTCAGTTCTGCGGAGCTGCTGATTGGCTAATATCTGCCTGGCAAAATAGCCCAGGAGTAAACCCAAAACAAGAACAAGCCCAACTACAACAATATATATAGTTGTAGAAACAACCATTTGATTGCCTCACTTTCATAAAACACCACATAATGTATAATCCTCTAAATCATCCCTCTAATAATAGTAATCCTTCACCGAGCTGGTGTCAAACAAATGTCCTATTCGGAGACGTTACACAGATTCAATTTGTTTATCTTCCCACAAACGCTCCACAGTAGAACGAACAGTGCCATAATCAAAGCCGCGCCGCCTAAGATAACCGGACAAACGGCGATTGAATTCATTATACTCCAGACTGGATAGAACCTTTGCTTTCTTTAAACCTGCCTCATAAGCGGCAATTTCATCGTCTAAATCCTCCACCGCCTCATTTGCCGTCTCAATATTCACACCCTTCTGCCTCAACTCAAGCTTTATTAACCTGCTGCTGCGAGGACTGAATGACAGGCGGTCATCTTTCCAATAGTGGGCAAAAGCCAAATCATCAATCAGCCCACGCTCCCTTAAACAAACAATAACCTCATCAACTACCTCGTTATTGAAACCTCGGCGATGTAGTCTCTGTCTTATCTCGGCCTCACTTCTAGGACGATAGCCAAGATAGTGTAAGGCAGCCTCAAGACAAGTTTTAAAAATGCTATCTTGCTTAAGTTGTATAATTTGCTCTTCCAACAGGTGGTGGCCAACCTTAAGACCAGCTGTGGCTGCTACTTCCTCAACCACAGTGAAAGAAAAGGAGCCATCAATGAAGACGCTAACTCGTTTTTTCTTGTCGTTCACCCGCAGAGCTGTAATTATCCCCACTGGCACCTCCTGTAGGTTCAGACTTTCACCTGAGCTCTGGGTAAATAAGAAAACAGAAGAATCGGGCTTACTCGGAAACTGTTTTTTCTTTTGCCTCAACGCCCAAATTGGACAAAGCCATCGCCGCAGTTCTTATCTCACGCTCTATCTCTAGAGCCGTATCAGAATGCTGCCACAAGTAATCTCTGGCATTTTCTCTCCCCTGACCCAGCTTCAGGTCACCATAAGTAAAAAACGTGCCGGCCCTTTTTACTATCCCCAGAGAAACCCCTAAATCGATAATGTCACCTTCTTTGCTTATGCCAGATTTACCACGTTTAAACATTATGTCAAACTCAGCCGACCTGAACGGAGGTGCCATTTTATTCTTAACTATCCTGGCTCGGATTCTGGCTCCTATAACTTCAGAACCTTGTTTAATAGACTCAATCCGCCTTAAATCAATCCGGACTGAACTGTAAAATTTCAAAGCTCTACCGCCAGGAGTAACCTCCGGACTGCCAAAAATAATGCCCACCTTCTCACGCAGCTGATTAATGAAAACAACCGCAGTGTGCGATTTGCTAATCGCCGCCACCAACTTCCTCAATGCTTGCGACATCAAACGCGCTTGCAAGCCCACATGTATATCCCCCATCTCCCCTTCTATCTCAGCCCGAGGTACTAAGGCAGCCACACTATCGATAACTATCACATCCACAGCCCCACTTCTTACCAGTTCTTCAGTGATACCCAAAGCCTCCTCTCCATCATCAGGCTGAGATATACGTAAATCTTCAATTTTAACCCCGCAGCTGGCTGCATAGGTAGTATCCAGCGCATGCTCTGCATCCACATATACAGCAATGCCACCGAGTTTTTGAGCTTCAGCAATTATGTGCTGAGCCAGAGTAGTCTTACCAGAAGCCTCAGCACCAAAAATTTCAGTAACACGTCCCCGAGGAATGCCACCTATCCCTAAGGCTAAATCTAAACTCAGCGAGCCGGTTGGAATAGCTTCCGCTACCATCCTCGCCGAAAGCTCGCCAAGCTTCATAATCGAGCCTTCGCCAAACTGTTTTTCAATCCGGCTTACTGCCAGTTCCAGTGCCTTGTCTTTCTCTGAAGCCATCTCTTTCCTCCTCGAAAACCAAGCGCATCATAACACACGCATTGCGTCAGAACAAACAACACTTAAAATGACAACCTTACAACAGCGGAATAGGTGGAAGACAACGTTTATGTGCGCTATTGTCTATCATAAAATCAATTTTCTCTTTAATTCTTTTTTCAGCTTTACCTGTAGTCAAGTAATGGTCAAGCTCGTTATAGGTCAACCCCAACTCTCCCTCATCAGTCTGCCCCTGGCATAAACCTGCCGAAGGCGGTTTACTAATGATTTCTTCTGGGATTTCTAAATACCTGGCCAAATCCCGCACCTGGCCCTTGACCAGGTTGCCCAAAGGCATAATGTCTGAGCCTCCGTCTCCACACTTAGTAAAATAGCCAACCGACAGTTCACTCTTATTGCTGGCACCAACTACCAAGTAATTGAGGCGATTGGCAAAATAATAGAGTGTAACCATCCGCAATCTGGGCTTGATATTGTTTTCCGCCAGTTCCTTCGTTGCTGCCTCATAGTCTTCACTCGGCAAAATATTAATCATGGTATCAAATACCTCATCTAGAACAACCACCTTAACGGGTATATGAAATCTGGCAGCAACAAGCTCCGCATGCTCTCTATCAGTATTTATGCTGTGACAGGGCATAATAATACCTAAGGTTGTCTCAGAAAAAGCGCGCTTACATAACACTGCGGCTACAGAGGAATCTATTCCACCGCTCATTCCCAATACCACCCCCTTGCCCCCAACTGCCACTACACTATCCCTAATCCATGAGGTAAGGATTCGTACAAGTTCATCAGTTGATGACTTAATCACGCTAGCTGCTAGTATAACACCACACAACACAGCCCGCCAAGAGATAACCGAGAGAAGGAGAAACAAAAAAATTAATAGTTAAAATAGATTGAACCCAGTCTGGTCAGTCAGTAAAAAATATTACCTAGCTGTCCACTGTCTTCTTCGCATCAGCCGATGGCAATGAAAACTGTCTAAGCTTGACTGCCATCTCTTTCAATTTCTCGCCCACTTTATAGTTAATGCTACTCTGTGGATAAGTGCCATCTTCCTTCCTTACACCTGCTTCTACGCCGGTAAGAATCTCCATACCCTCGTCAACGGTACTCACTGCATATATGTGAAATTTGCCTTGTTTTACAGCATCTACCACTTCTTGGCGCAACATAAGATTTCGCAAATTCTGCCTAGGTATGATTACTCCTTGCTCTCCACTAAGTCCCTTAGCTTCGCAAGCCTGGAAAAAGCCCTCAATTTTCTGATTTACTCCACCAATAGGCTGGATTTCCCCTTTCTGGTTTACCGAGCCGGTGACCGCGATATTCTGGCGTATAGGCACCTCAGACAAACTGGAAAGCAAAGCGTAAAGCTCAGCAGAAGCAGCACTATCTCCCTCCACTCCTTCATAAGATTGTTCAAAACACAAACTTGCAGATAATGAAAGCGGGTAGTCTTGAGCATATTTCCAACCCATATAGCCGCTCAGAATAAGAACACCCTTATCATGAATCCTACCACTGAGCTGGGATTCTCTTTCAATGTTGATAACACCACCACGTCCCAGAAAAGTCTTGCAGGTTATACGCGACGGTCTTCCAAAAATAACATCGCCAAGACTATACAAGCTCAGGCCATTAACCTGACCTGTTACTAAACCGGCAACATCTATCATAATAGTTCCATTATTAATAAGCTCCCTTACTCGCTCATCAGGTAAATTGTGTCGGAAGCGCCTCTCTTCAACCGCCCTGTCAACATGATGTGCAGATACCAGCGAAGCACCATCCTTACTTGCCCAGTATTCCGCCTCCTGTACCAATTCCCTAATCTGGGCAAATCTAGAAGACAATTTCTCCTGGTCCGCCACCATTCTAGCAGCGTATTCCAACACTTTAACTACCCCAGCCGGGTCGAAATGGTGCAACTCACAATCTTCACAACAACCAGATATAAAAGCGGCAAAAGCCATCATATTTTCCTTGGATCTGTCAATCTGAAAATCGAAATCCGCCTTTACTCTGAATGTCTCCCAGAAATCTTCATCATACATAGAAAGCAACTGATAGAGCAGGCTATCGCCAATGAGGACTACTTTAACATTTATGGGCATAGGTTCTGGTCTCAAGCCTTGCGACATTATAATGCCAAATTGCTCAAACGGATCTTCAATACGTACTTCCTTCATCTTGATAGTCCTCTTCAAAGCCGGCCACACGGCAGGATTAGTCACTACATCAATAGCGTTCAGCAAAAGATAACCACCGTTAGCCAAGTGAAGAGCGCCAGGCTTTAGCATTGTGTGATCACTGAGATATCCGCCGAAAAAGAAACGCCTTTCTACTTTACCGAACAAATTAGCATAGTTGGGATTTGGTTCTACAATTACCGGCGGCCCCTTAGTAACACTATTATCGACAAAAACATTCACCTGAAATGGAAGAAAGGGGTCACGACCACGCATAATGTAACTGGCAGGTAAACCCAAGACAGATTGTGCAGGCTCTTCTTTTTCCTTAAATACATCAAGGTTATCCATGGTATAGGATTTCAAATTAATGAGATACTGGACAATTTTTTCTGAATCTTTATATTCTTGCATAAGGCTATCGAACAACCTGGCTATGGTAAAATCTGCCGCTGCCTTGTCAACATTCTGCAGCTTCTCTGTTGCTTCCCTCTCCAATTCTTTGGCTCTTTCATATGTAGATTGAATCTTCTTCAGCAACTCAGCTTGTTTTTCTTCCATCTGCTCTCTCGCTGATTCATCAAGTGCCGCATACTCATCCTGAGAAAGAGGTTTTCCGTCCGCCAAAGCCATCAAAGCTGGGCCCATGGTCGTCATCTGAAACATAAATCCTTCCCGCTGAGCCTCTTCACTCACGTCTTCAAACAACTTTTTTTGTTCAAGCTGACTGGCCTCAACGATATTCTTTCTTTCAGTCTTGTACTCATCGCTGGAGAACGTCTTAGCCAATTCTTCCTTAATCGCCTGCAACAGGCTGCTTATCTGTTCCTTAAAAACTTTGCCTCTTCCCTTGGGCAGATTCAAAATCTGCGGCCTCTCAGGAGTTGTGAAGTTGTGGAAATAGAACCAGTCCTCCGGAGGTTTCGCCAAGCGCGAAGTCTGCCCATCCTCAAGCAGTTTATAAATCTGGCTTTTGACTGCCGAAGTTTTGCCCGTACCAGTTAGTCCAGCCACATAGATATTGTATCCGTCCTGACCCATGGACAAACCGAATTCGATAGCGCGTATTGCTCTATCCTGCCCGACAAATTCACGCAACGGCGTCAGATCCTTAGTACAATCAAAGTCGAAAATGGCAGGATCACATTGCCAACACAATTTATCTGCTGGGATTTCATACTTCTCAATAGCCATGTTCTTCTCCCTTAAACCTTAATTTTAGATCTTCACACAGTATCAACACTGCAAAAGCTGGATTTTTAACACTTTAAGCATCTACTTCAGTTTTGTCAACTTACAGAATTTGACTCGAAGCTAGCTAAAAGGTAAACTACTATTCGGAAGGTAAAATGCCCATTTACGAATATTTTTGCCCCGATTGCAATTGCAAATTTGAACTGTTACGCTCTATAGGCAAAGCGAATGAAGATGCTTCCTGCCCTCAATGCCAGCACATAGCCAAACGAGCCCTCTCACGGTTCGCCTCATTCTCAAAAGACAGCAGTGGCGAATCTAGTCCTATAGACGGAACCGCTGGCTCATGCTCTGGCTGCACGTCTTCCAGTTGTAGCAGCTGCAACCTGTAGGCTAGCACGGGCATCTCACCATAGGTTTTCAGACTAACCTCTCCGCTTTTTCTAACTATTCAAAATGCCATAAGTAATTCCACCCAGAAGCGAAGCTTCCAAAATAACAGCCACAAATCCGAACATCGCCGCATCGTAAAAAAATCCTTCTGGGAATAACCTAATTAGATAGTCTCTGGCCGGATCAAGCATCCAATATTCATTTGGAAAGCTCACCACATGGAAAAGAAGAAAAAACTGCTCGAAACCCCAAAAAGCCCAAAAAGCCAAGATGCACATCAATCCTAAAGTAACCAAGCTCCCCCAGAATAAAGCCTTAACAACTATCCGCCAGTCAACCTTGAGGCCAAAAAACAACACGAGGACACAGGTGATTAGTATGAATAAAGCCACCCTTTGAACCCAATAGTCAAACTGAATCAAGCTTCTTACATCCTGGAGATGAACTAACTCTCGCTCATTGAACAGGTTGAATTCTCCGCCCTTCTCACCAACTACAATTTGGGCTGTATCCACCTTTAAATTAAAGTAATCAATCAAATGCCGGGCGACATTGGTTAACCGCAACCTATCTATGCCAGTGGTCTGGCTTATTTCATATTTGTCAAAGCCATACTCATAAAGCCTAAGCTCGTTGACCTCCCAACAAAGAGTGCTTGTGACAAGCAGAACGGGCAAGCAGAACACAAACAACCAATAGACTATACTTTGAACAATCCTCACTTCACTCCTCGAAAACCGCAACTGATAATAGCCAGTACACACCCAAAATGTCAATGCAAAATTTTTTGATTTTCCTCAAAACACCAAGGCCAACCATCCAAAATCCTGTGCTATAATTAGAGCCAGACTTCCCAAAAAATCTTTATTATGTTTACCCATCTTCACGTCCACACTGAATACAGTCTGCTTGACGGTTTATGTCGCATTACACAACTCATTCCCAGAGCAAAAGAGCTAGGCATGACCAGTCTAGCTATCACCGACCATGGCAACATGCACGGCGTCATTGATTTCTACACGGCAGCACAAGAGACAGGTATAAAACCCATAATTGGATGCGAAATTTATGTAGCTGAAAACAATCGTCATAGTCGAAACGCTAGCGACAAAAATATCTATCATCTTCTACTGCTCGCCAAAAATCACCGGGGTTATCAAAATCTTATTCAGCTGGTTACTAAGGCACACTTGGAAGGCTTCTATTATAAGCCGCGGGTGGACAAAGAACTTCTGACTGAACACCACGAAGGCCTTATCGCCTTATCCGCCTGCGCTCAAGGCGAGCTACCCCGCCTTATTCTGGGAGGGCAACTCGAAGAAGCCGCCACACAGGCTCGTTGGTATAAAGAAACCTTCAATGATTTTTATTTAGAAATTCAACGACATCCTATTCCTGAACTAGAAAAAATCAATGAAGGTCTTCTTGCGCTGTCTTCAAAACTAGACATACCCATCGTGGCCACCAACGATGTACATTATGCAAACAAAGAAGACGCTCCCATCCAAGAGTTATTACTCTGCATCCAAACTAACACCTCTATCTACGATGAGAAAAGACTGAAGATGGCTGGTGATTTCTTCTATCTGAAAAGTCCCGAGGAAATGGCTGAGCTATTTGCTGACTTGCCTCAAGCTCTAGAAAATACACAAAAAATCGCTGATATGTGCCAATTAGAACTGGAGTTTGGTCGACTTCATCTCCCACGAGTATCTTTACCTGAAGGCAAAACCTCAGATGATTACCTGGCTGAACTCTGCTGGCAAGGACTAACCCGACGTTACCCATCACCTACGCCAGAGATTGAGCAGCGGCTAGCTTACGAGCTTGATGTCATCAAAAAAACGCAATTTGCCGACTACTTCCTTGTTGTTTGGGACCTCATCTCCTTTGCCAAGAAACAAAACATACTTTTCGGCGTACGAGGTAGTGCCGCAGCAAGCCTGGCCCTCTATTGTCTTGGCATTACAAATATCGACCCACTAGCCAACACACTTGTTTTTGAACGTTTCCTAAACATAGAACGTCTCGAGCCACCAGACATCGACCTGGACTTCCAAGATGACCGCCGTGATGAATTGATAGCCTATGTCAATCAAAAATATGGCGCTGACCACGTAGCACAAATCATCACCTTTGGCACCTTAGGTGCCAGAGCTGCGCTAAGAGATGTAGGCAGGGCTCTAGGTATGCCCTACAGCCAGGTTGATAGAGTGGCTCGACTTGTTACACCTAGGCCGAATATAACACTTGACCAAGCTTTAGCTGAAAATAAAGAGCTATACGATATTTACCACGAAGACAGCGCGATTCGAAACCTAATTGATACGGCGAAGAAACTAGAAGGGATATCTCGCCATGCCAGCACCCATGCTGCTGGTGTAGTCATATCCAGGGAGCCCCTAACCCAATACATGCCATTGCAGCGTGCCACCAAAGATAGCACACAGGCTACAGCTATGACCCAGTTCTCTATGGAAAGCGTTGCTCACCTTGGTCTACTGAAGTTGGATTTGCTTGGATTGGCTAATCTCACTCTATTAGCCAAAGCCAGACAAATCATCGCCGAGAATCGTGGCATCCAAATAGACTTACAGAGCATACCTCTAGATGACCAGCAAACTTTTGAATTGCTCGCCTCTGGAGAAACCAGTGGCATCTTTCAACTGGAAAGTGCCGGCATGCGCCGCTACATAAAGGAACTTAAACCCACCATCTTCAATGATATAGCAGCAATGGTAGCCCTTTATCGCCCCGGGCCTATGGAACACATACCCACATTTATAAGGGCCAAATATGGCATCGAGCCTATTCGTTATCCGCACCCTGCAATAAAGGAAATTCTTGAGGAAACCTACGGCGTGCTTGTCTATCAAGGTCAGGTTCTGCGTATAGTGCAAGCTCTAGCTGGCTACACTTTAGGACAGGCAGATGTTATCCGCAAAGCTATGGGCAAAAAAATCCCTGAGGTAATGAAGAAGGAGCGAAAGAATTTCATAGACAGCGCCAAAACGAAAGGCATATCGCCTGAACTGGCCGCTGAAATATTTGCTCTAATTGAACCTTTTGCCGGCTATGCGTTCAATAAAGCTCATAGTGTAAGCTACGCCATGATCGCTTACCAAACAGCCTATCTTAAAGCCAATTATCCCGTCGAGTACATGAACGCTTTCTTAAACACCTATGCTTCTCATACGGACAGACTGCCACCAGCCATTGCTGAATGCCGCCGCATGGATATACCTGTACTACCCCCAGATGTCAACAAAAGCCAAGCCAGTTTCGCCATAGAAAAAGAAGATGGTAAGTCATCTATCCGCTTCAGCCTGACTGCTATTAAAAATGTAGGCTATGCAGCCATTGAACCTATCGTAAAGGCTCGAGAGAAAGATGGTCTTTTTAAATCCATTGAGGATTTCTGCCGCCGCGTCGATTTGCACAGCATCAACAAAAAAGTTATAGAAAGCCTAATCAAAGCTGGAGCCTTCGATTCTTTGACCCCCCGCGGAACGCTCCTGCAATCTATTGACCGAATCATATCACTGGCCCAATGGGAGCAAAGACTAAGAGACTCCGGACAAACCAGCATGTTCGACCTGTGGGGCGACAGCGTACCGACACCACTCCCAGATTTGAACCTGGATCATCTCGATGCCCCACTCAAAGACAAACTGGACTGGGAGAAAGAGCTACTGGGGGTATATTTCTCCGAACATCCTCTCGCCTCAATAGCCACCAAATTAGCTAATACCACCACAGCACTCTGTGGCGGAATCGATAGCGAAATGGTTGGAGAAAAAGTTATTATTGCCGGGATGGTAACTTCTATGCGACAGCTTTATACCAAGGATAGAAGGCCTTTCGTCGTTGCAACTCTGGAAGACCTTGACGGCAGTATCGAGGTCACTGCCTGGTCCGAGGTCTATACTCAAACAAAAGAGATATGGCAAGAAGGCCAAATTCTCCTGGTAGAAGGTATCGTTAAGTCAAGAGATGACCGTATAGGCATTAATTGCTCTCGAGTACGACAATATCAAACTGAAATCGAATCAGAGCAGGAGAGTGCTCCGGCTACTCCGGCTACCCCAGCTACTCCACTTCCACCACCGCAAACACGTAAAATAGCAATCAATATTACTCAAAGTGATGAGGCTGAAGAAGACTTAGCACGTCTTAACCGGGTCATGGACATTCTCGCCCGCTATCCGGGGCAGGACAGTGTCCTGCTCACCATAGACACCACAGAAGAGACAGTCAACATGAAAATACCGAACACGATAAACTATTGCCCGGAATTAGCACAGGAAATAAATAGCATACTGGGCGATAACAGCCTAAGAGTCAAAGAAAGCCAGCGACTTGTTTATAAAGAAGGGACTGGCTAAGATATGAACAGTCTGTAATTCATACAATAGCGTGCTCCAGACGGAGCAACTTTTCCTTGAGCCTCAAACCACCACCGAAACCACCTAGCTCACCGTCGCTGTTAATAACCCGATGACAGGGGATTATAATCGGCAGTGGATTCCTACCCAAAGCTTGCCCTACTGCTCTAGCTGCTTTGGGTAAACCCAAGCGGCTGGCTACCCAACCATAACTTCTGGTCTCGCCATACAGTATCGTCCGTACCAATTGCCACACCATCTGTTGGAAACGAGTCGTTTCACCTAAATCCAGCCTGTCCGGAAAACCAACAGATCCACCCTCAAAATACCGCGTCAATCTATACGGCAAATCGCCAAACAGAGCAATATCCTGGCATTCAACACCACAGCCACAATTCATAACCTGGCGAAGTACAGCTTCCTTAGATTTCTGGGGCAAAATGACCCTCTTCAGTCCGCAAGCTGAACCTACAACTCCCATCCACCCAAGAGAGGTGCCAAACAATGCAAAAGCCAGATGGTCAGCCTTGCTAAACATGTTAAAATAATGACCTAAGCTCGTATATTATTCAGCTATCTCAGTCAGTTTCTCACTATAGACGTCGTAAGTTTTAGAATCATAAAGGACAAAGACCACTTCCTGCAAAGACGTTGACCCATCACGCAAAAAGGCAATCACTGTTTCCAAAGCCACCTTAGCTGCTTCAGTCACTGGATAACCGTAGGCACCAGTGCTTATGGACGGAAACGAGATGCTTTTCAGTTTATGCTCGGCAGCCAAATTCAAACTTTCTCGGTAGGCACTAGCCAATAGTCCAGCCTCACCACGTTCACCTCCATGCCAGACTGGCCCTACAGTATGAATTACATACTTTGCCTTGAGAGATCCCCCGGTAGTTATAACTGCCTTACCTGTATCCAACCGTCCTATTCGAGAGACAATTTGACGACATTCACTCAAGATGGCTGGCCCACCAGCTCTATGGATAGCACCATCAACACCACCACCACCCATCAAACTAGAATTAGCAGCATTAACTATAGCATCCGTTGCCTGCTTGGTGATATCGCCTTGAATCAAGCTCAGTCTTGTTTTGCCAATAGTTATTTCACTATCTCCGCGCATGGCTATCTCCAGACAAGCTCAGTCTAACTCCGGCTCAATCAACCCATAATTGCCATCGTCGCGTCGATACAACAAGCTAAGCTCATCACTATCAGCATTAATAAAAAGGAAGAATGAATGACCCAAAAGCTCCATTTGCTCAGCTGCCTCACTTAATAACATCGGCTTGACTGCAAAGCGCTTAACTCTAACTATATTCGGCCAAGCACTGGCCCCCACATTGCTACTCGCCTCTTCAGAAACCGCAGATTGGCGCGCAAGAGAGACACCACGCCCCTTATCATACAACTTCCCCTTATAGCGCTTAATCTGACGTGCCAACACCTCAGCCACAGCATCAACAGCTATACGAACTCTTTCACCCCTCTCCTCCCCCCTCAACAAAATACCTTTGCTGCTCAAAGTAACCTGCACAGTAAAACGGTCTTGGGGCGACTTTGTGTTTTCTTCATGTATTTCTACTTTAGCTTCAGTAATATTAGGCAAGTAATGAGTTAACTTGCCGATCTTCTTTTCTACGTAACTCTGAACCTCTAGAGATATTTCCATATTTTTACTGGAAACTTGTAGCTCCATATTTCTACCTCCATCATTAAATTTCCCTGGCAAAAGTCAAGCCCCAAACCGAAATAGCTCCCACAGCTTTAAGAGCCACCGCACAGGCTTCCAAAGTAGCTCCCGACGTGCATACATCATCAATCAATATAATGCTCTTCCCATTCATTTCCTCATCACCACAATCAAAAGCTTTTTTAACATTCTTCTTCCGCTCCTCAATGGTCACAGTTCTAGCCTGAGGCAAACTGTCTCTAAGACGACACAAACTGTCATCAATAACAGGCAGAGCTATCAATTTACCTAGTTCCCCAGCCAGAAGATTTGATTGATTGTAACCACGCTCCCTCAACCGTCTAGGGTGAAGAGGCACAGGAACCAAAACTTCACCGCGCAAAGGGTAGTCCTTTAGATAATTAGCCATTAATTCAGCCAGACAACTAGATATTGCTTTAAGATTATGGTACTTTAGCTCATGAACAGCCTGGCGTACTGCCCCCTCGAAACGAAAAACAGAGCGGATGCCATCGATATCAGTCTTTTGCCCCCAGCAAGTTGAGCATAGAAAACCGCTTGACTCGGGCTTGCCACACTTTTGACAAAATGGCCATAAAAGCCGAGGCAGCTTTTGACGGCAAGCGACGCACAAAAAATCCCCACTCTTCCCACAGCCAACACAACGGCGTGGAAAGAAAAAATCAACTATCTTCTCCTGGAGTTGCCCCGCCAGCAAAGACAAAGCTATCACCCCAAAAGCATGTGGGAATTGACGTGACTATTTATGAGCTATAAGCGTGAACGAGGGTTGGGACCTGTTCCACTAAAAATAGGCTCATTTAGATATACGTCGCCATTCCTGATTTTAATGTTATAGCCACAATCAGGATTGGTACACACCCAAGCCTTGTAATGAATCGCCGCACCCTGACTACCAAAATCAGACAGCGGCACTAAATCACCGACCTTACATTTTAAACATTTAGGAAAGGAATTGTTTTCCACGATTCCACCTCCTCCAAGAAAATATAGTATACACCAAGGGTAGCCTAATGGCAAATTCCTTGATTCTTTACAAGGTAACTGGCCTCTGCTAAACTTCTATGTACCAAACAAATATAAAATCAGCATGAGGAACTGACATGGGTACAAGAGATTTTAGGTGGAGAGAGTCCAAAAAGCCGAAAAAGGGAGCCAAAAAGCCAACCGCCACTATTATCACACCACAATCAGAAGTGGAAGTGATAAAAAAGGGTAAGAAGAAATCGGCTGACCAGACGGAAGAATGAATTAGATGGCGGCTTATTTGGAGCTTTGCGATAGCGGCAAACTAGCTGAGAGGATAGAAACAGCCAGAGCTTTATTGCAGAGTTGCCAGGTGTGCCCACACCATTGTGGCATTAACCGGCTGGCTGGCGAAATAGGCAATTGTCGCACTGCCCGGTTGGCGGTAGTCGCCAGCTACGGGCCACATTTCGGAGAAGAAGCACCGCTAGTCGGCAGACATGGCTCAGGAACTATCTTTTTCACTAACTGTAACCTGAAATGTCTTTTCTGCCAGAACTACAGCATAAGTCAACTTGGTGATGGAACTGAAGTCAGCAGGGAAGAGATAGCCAAAATGATGCTAGACCTTCAAACCAGAGGCTGCCACAACATAAACTTAGTCTCACCAACACATGTGATTCCTCAAATCCTGGAGGCGCTGGAAATAGCCATAAAGCTAGGGCTGAGACTACCCCTGGTCTATAATTCCGGTGGTTATGACTCTGTTAAAACCCTGGAGCTTCTAGAGGGCATAGTGGATATCTATATGCCAGACATGAAATATTCTGACGAACAGACCGCTGAGGAGCTATCTGGCATAAATGACTATCATTCCATAAACCAAGCCGCCCTCAAAGAAATGCATCGCCAAGTAGGTGACCTCCAAACTGACGAAGACGGGGTAGCTGTCCGTGGCCTTCTGATACGTCACCTGGTCTTACCCCACAGCCTTGCAGGAACTAGAGAGACAATGAAATTCATAGCTGACGAGATTTCCCAAAACAGCTATGTCAATGTTATGGGCCAATACCATCCCTGCCACAAAGCTTTCCAGATACCTCAAATAACCAGGCCATTGCTAAAACAGGAATTCCAAGAGGCTATTGAAATGGCTAAAGAAGCCGGATTAAACCGCCTGGACAGGTTACATACAGCCGCTATCAGAGCAATTCAACTATGTCAATAAAACAGATTAAGAAAACAGGTGCCCACTGCAAGAAATCACAGACGGAGGTTAAAAGGATTTAAGATGCCTGAATTAGCTTATCTCACAGCTACAGTTTATGGTCATGTTAAAGGCGTCTATTACCGGGCTTTCACCTCTCGACTTGCCAAATCATTAGGCTTGCGAGGCTACGTGCGGAACCTACCTCAACTCAGCGCTGTTCAGATACATGCCGAGGGACCAAAAGAAAAGCTGGAGGCTCTAATCAGTCAGCTCGAGGTAGGGCCACCTGAGTCTGTAGTAGATCATATAGATATAGACTGGTCCGCATTCACCGGACAATTCTCCAATTTTGAAACAAGATCCTAGTCGAAACAAAACCAACCACTCCTGCAACCTGGGCAAAACTATAGGTAACAGCAGTACAAGAGCGGCAATTGATTAGAAGACAGCCTAAATTATTGAATAGCCTGAGCCTTCCAATTCACTGATTTTATCTGGCTCTTCCGCTATTAAGCTTCGAGTTCAGACTTGCCAGCTTCAATCAATGCAAGATAGCTAGCCCTGATTCCGCTAACCTGCGTTGCTTCTCGATCAACCTCATACGGCTCACCTGCAAAAATCTTCCCGTACTCTTCCACATTCCCCTGACACGGACTGCCAGCGCTAAGAAATTTCTGACGAGCATCAACAACACCCAAGTCAAACGGTAAGGTAAAATAGAGGTCAGCAATCACCTTGTCTATTCCCAATTCATACAGAGTTCCCCAACCATTAGGAGCATCACCCCTATATTTACTGACAGGTAATAAGCTCAAAAGATTCGGCACACTAAAGTAGCCGCTACTACCAAGAATCTTGAACGGGGCCACACTAATTAAATAGTCACTTGAAAGAACAACATTAGGCACCCAAAATGTAGGCGCAACAAAAGGATGAGGTAGAGGATTTTCTACCTCTACCCAAATACAGTCTCGAACGTCCAGCATCAGCGCCCTTGGGAAATCATAACCCAAGGCTTGATATATCGGATATATAGACTCTCCGGTGTGCGTACCTTCAAGTATAATAATATCAGCATCGCTAATTTGTTTGATGCTTTCTATTACCATGTTCATTGTCTCCCGACTAGTGCTAATTGGATACGGCATTGGAAAGCCAGCGTTGGGCTTGATTAAAACCCGCCGGGCTCTTGAAATCAAAGATGGCGGCTTAAAAACAAACTCGGATGCTTCGAAAATCACCTTTCTCCGTCCTTAAATCAGTTATTTATTTTTTCACCAATCTCAAGATCGTCCCAGTCAAACATTATCACCTCAACAGCAGTTCCCCGTTTAACTTCCTTAGTATCTTCCGGGATAACAGCTAATCCGTTGGCCTTTGTCATAGAGGTCAAAACTCCTGAACCCTGCGTACCTGTAAGACTGGCAAAATATTTTCCATTCCGGTTGCCAACCACAACACGAGCAAAAATACGGCGTCCGTCACTGTTTTTAATCGAGTCTTCCAATATCGCTGTAATATTGGACCTGATCAAATTGCCCCTACCCATCATCTTGAAAATAGTGGGGCGGGCAAAAAGTTCAAAGGTAATCATTGAGCTTACCGGGTTGCCTGGCAGTCCCAGATGAGGTATCTTCTTCCCATCGCCTCTTTCGAATGTACCGAAAGCTAAAGGTTTGCCTGGTTTCATACGTACCGTCCAAAAAGATATATCCCCCTCAGCTGCCAGAACCTGTTTTACCACATCATAATCACCCAGAGAAACCCCACCCGAAGTTACCAGCATATCGCAGTCAAAACCGTGGCGGACGGCTTCAGTTAATTGCCCCACATCATCTGGAGCAACACCAAGAAGCTTAGGAACACCCCCATACATAAGGACCTGGGCAGCCAAGCTGTAGCTATTGCTATTATATATTTTCCCTGGCAGGACAGGTTTATCAATCTCCAAAACCTCGTTACCTGTAGCTAATATACCTACCATCGGGCGACGAATTACCGCAACCGTTCTCTTCCCCAGCGAAGCCAGCACCCCGATATGAGCAGGACGAAGCGGTCGTCCCATCTTCATAACCAATTCTCCTTTTGAAATATCCTCACCCCGCCGGCGGATATTAGAGCCACTGGACAGACCAACACGAATACTAATTTCAGGACTAGAGGCCAAAGTCGCCTTACGATCCGCTTCATCAGTATCCTCAAAAGGCACCACTACGTCTGCACCCTGTGGCACAAAAGCACCGGTCATAATCCTAACAGCTGTTCCCGGATCCACCGTCAAATTAGATACACAACCTGCAGCTACTTCACCAACGACACGGAGGACTTCAGGATGCTCATAGCTTGCCTCTGCAATATCTTTAGCCTTTACGGCATAGCCATCCATAGCAGAATTATCCTGAGGAGGCACATCGAAAGGAGCATAAACATCTTCAGCCAAAACCTGTCCCAAACAGTCCAGGATAGGCTTCTCTTCCCTGCCTAGAACTTCGACGAAATTTAAAATTTTGTCCAGCGCTTCTTCAACGCTAATCACAGTTAGGGTATTCCTTTCCAGCCATAAAGCTATGCTCTCTCTGCTTCATAATTTCCTTAGCCTTTCTCAAGTCATACAACGTGTTGACATTGAAAAAACTTAAAAACTGCGAATCGAATTTTACTATTTCATCTTTGTCCACATATCTCGTATTAACAATATCAAACAAGTTTGATATTCCCAGGTTATTCTGCTCCATAAGCTTAGTAACAGGTGCCAAGCAGCTTTGCGAATAAACAGCATGGAGTGGCTCATACATTCCATCTACTCTAGGCACAACCAAATCAAAACCAGGAGCAAGGCCAATCAAATAGCGCAGCAAATTGCGGTTAAGAAACGGCATATCACAACCCACGACCAAGCTATAGCAACTGTCAGCGCTTGCCAAGGCGGTATATATACCGCCTAACGCACCCCTTCCGGGACACAAATCTACTATCACTTTTCCCCTCAATCTAGATGCAGCAATAACTTCGAACTGTTCTTGGCTAGTTATCACAAGCACTGAGTGGCTAAGCGAGTAGAGGCAATCTACGGTTCGCTCAATCAGGCTCTGCCCGTTTAATATCTCTAAGGCTTTTATACGCCCCAGGCGCAAGCTCTTGCCACCGGCTAGAACTATTCCAGATACAGTTGAGATTCGTTCTCGGCTAACGTTATATCTCCAATTATATTCCTACTAATATTGTATCACTATAGTCAACTGGTTGAGCGGATATAACGCAAAAAAATTAACAACTGGATAGTGGAAGGAAAAATGACAAAATCATACACGATAGAATTTACTCTATCGACCGACCTAGGAGATAAAACTCCCTAGAAAGGAGGTGATCCAGCCGCACGTTCCCGTACGGCTACCTTGTTACGACTTCGTCCCAGTCACC
>Ga0180433_10003986_pt1 | contig 21065 bp, 18 predicted proteins | sample SS_ome_8_FD_132980 | JGI IMG/M metagenome (GOLD analysis project Ga0180433, IMG submission 132980) | Hypersaline lake sediment archaeal communities from the Salton Sea, California, USA - SS_1_D_1 metaG | ecosystem: Environmental > Aquatic > Non-marine Saline and Alkaline > Hypersaline >... | reverse complement strand
CGTATAAATGCAAAGAGGATCGGCAATTTGCAGTGTGGAGAATGGCCATCCGGAGACAATGGCTTCTTGGGAATAATGATCAAAAAATAGAAACTTTTGAACGTTTTTCTTGACAGAGGACCGTGCAGAAGTTATGATTTTATTGTGAGTATTCACAAATGCTTGCAATGCTAGGTCAATTCGGCTCGTGGGGCAGCTTGCTTGGCGTCAACAGCTCGCTTCAGGGTGTGTAATCAGGTGCGAGAAACAAGGTAGCCAGGAGCCGTGCCGTCAGGCTGAAAAAGGCCACAGGGAGGTGTCCAGATGTCCACTCTTCTATTAATAAACCCAGATTCTGTGCAGGCTTGGCTCTATCAACAGGAATTGAGAGAGAGTGGCTACAGTGTGCATGCAGCTACGACGGAGTCGCAAGCTTTCTCATTGTTGAAGGCCGTGAACCCAGATGTGATTATTCTTGATTCCGGACCACCGGGGTCTCAAGCTGCTCACGAGCTTGCCAAGAGACTATGTAAGATCTCGGCAGTTCCCGTGATTCTCAGCACCAGCACCATGACGATCGATACGCAGGTCTGTCGGCGGTCTGGGTGGAGACCTGCCGCAAGCGTTCTCAAGTCATCGGATCTTGGTGAACTCATGTCCACCATTGCCCGCGTGCTTTCCAATGAAAAGCACGCCGAAGGCATTCGGTCGTGAAGAGAGTTGACCTTCCTTGTGTTGTTCCACAGAGTGTCTGCCTCGGTTGTGATGTTTGTTGCCGATTTCTCGAGCCTACCTCTCTGATGGTACCCTTCTTCTCCGACGCAGAAGAGCGTTCCGCCGCGCTATCGGCTACATGCTTTTGCGGGGGGGAGAGCGGGCGGGGCGAGTATATTGTCGTTCGAAAGCGTCCTGCAACCCATGAAGGGTACGAATGTCCTGCTTTCTCGACAGAGACCAATCGATGCAACGTATACGACGACCGTCCGCTTGACTGTCGGATTTACCCCTTTGTGCTGGCATATGATTTGACCGGCACGCGCGTAGTCCTAGCTCTTGACATGCTGTGTTCCTATGCTTTTGAAAATCAGAATGCCCCGGTCATTCATGAGATAGCACGATGTGTTGCGAACGCGCTGGACAACGAGCTGTTGTCAAAAGTCGTGGAAGCGTCGGGAATAATTGGTGAACTCGACGACTCACAAATGGAAATGGCCCAACTGCCTAATCTGACTCGTCGAATGTGTCGAACCGACCTTGGCCTGTCTCGGCTTACGACTTCTGTGATGTCAGACCTGAAGCCTTACTTTGAGGCGATTCCCCGAGATCTTTCGGCACATAGCTTTGCCTCTATTTACGTTTGGCGAGATTTCTTCGATCTCACTTGGAAAGTAGTGGATGACAGATTGCTGATCGTAGCTGAAGACGGCGGTGCAGCTTTTCTTTTTGTACCGCCACTGGGAAGAGGACCGATCAAACCGGCCGCGCAGGAAGTGCTTCACATACTGAAATGGTTCAACGGCGATGGCCCGGCAACCAGAATCGAGAATGTTGACCAAGACTCATTACATGAGTTTCAGGCACTTGGTTGGAAAATACAGAACCACACGGAAGAATTCATAGGCGACCGTGAAGCGTGGGCATCTCTTGCAGGAAATGCCCTCAAGAGCCAACGCGCCGCGTGCAATTATTTCGAAAAGCACACTGATTCGTGGACGTGGAGGGCATTCCAACCAGACGATCTGCTTTCCATAGTTGAACTCTACAGGCGATGGTCGGCCGGTCGTTGCGAGGCCCACTCCTCTCCTTTTTTCAATGCAATGATCAAGAACAGCTTTCTTACCCATCTGCGAGCGCTCCGTGAAGCTGAAACCTTGGGCATTGTTGCTCATGTCGCAGAAATAGACGGCAAGTTGGCGGCATTCACCTATGGCTGTGAATTGCCGGGTGGGGACGCCTTTGCTATTCTCGGCGAAGTGGCGGATCTTGACATCAAAGGCTTGCCAGCGTTTGTTTTTCGTCAGTTCTGTCGAGAACTCAAAGCCTACCGCCGAATTAACATTATGGGTGACTCGGACCTGCCGAATCTCCGCGAAGTGAAACTGCAATACCATCCTGAGCAGGTAGTCGGTGCATATACGATTGTGCCCAATAGCTAAATGCAAATCAGGCGGACTTGCTGTTTCCTTACGCAGTGCCATCCGTAACCTTTCTAACCTTGATTTGATTGTCAATTACGCTAAGCTATTGATTCTGACAGAGCGATGGATAGCAGCGTCTTCTTGGCTTCTGATTGAGAAAATGTAAAACGTGAACGGCGTTTCTCTACGCCTGCAAAGGCTTTTCAGTGACGACAAGAACACGGTGATCGTGGCCATGGACCATGGTAAATTCGACGGGCCGATTTCCGGCATGTAAGATCTGGGCAATCGAATCTCGCAGTAGAGGGGATCTTTGTTTCAAGATTTGGTTGACATGCACACAGGTTCCGCAAAGGACTTGCTTCGGATGCGGGTGTTCTCGTGTCTTGGAGCGATGTTGGGAGAAAGACCGTGAAAATGCCAAAGGTTGGATTGCTTCCACTCTTTTTGGAGCTTTACGACAAACCATTTCCTCAACTTCGAGCCAAACAGACCGCCTTTGCGAGTGACGTTGCAGATGCTTTGAAAAAGGGTGGGGCAGAGGTTGTAGTGACGGACCTTTGTTCGCTTGAATCGCACTTCGATAAAGCCGTAATTCAATGCGAGCGGGAGCAAGTCGATTCGATTGTCACGCTTCACCTGTGTTACTCTCCGAGCGGCGAAGCGGCGGGGCCTCTCTGCCGGACAAGGCTTCCGATCATAATGTTCAATGCCACCCCGATTTCATTTGGACAAGATGCCGGCTATGACGAACTGATAGCGAACCACGGTATCCACGGAGTTCAGGACTTGTCCTGCGTATTGGCCCGTATGGGGAAGAAACCCAACATCGTAACCGGGCGAGTTTCGAATGACAACGATATTGCCGAGGTGATATCCTGGGCTCGCGCGGCAAGCGCTGCCTCGGCCTTACGATCCATGCGAGTAGGTATCACTGGCAATAGAATGCAGGGTATGGATGATTTTGCCGTTGACTTTGACGAACTCAAAGCCAAGATTGGCCCAGAAGTCGTGGCGATCCCGGTGGCAGAAATAGAGCAACAACTTAAAGGCGTTTCCGACGATGACGTAGAGAAGCAGATGGCTGTCGATTCGGATCAATATGAATTGTTGATTGATGAGAATATTCACAGCGATTCTGTGAGGACCTATCTGGCGCTGATGGAGATTCTTAGAAAGGGTGATATCTCAGCATACACGTTTAACTTCGAAGAGTTCGCTGAGACAGAAGGCATTGTGGTCCCGTTCTATGCAGCATGCAGGATGATGGTCGATGGCATTGGCTTCGCGGGCGAAGGTGATGTGCTCACTGCTTCACTCGTGGGGGCGCTCAGTAATTTGGCAGAAAAGGTCGAGTTTGTCGAGATGTTCTGTCCAGACTTCGATGGCCGCAATATCTTCATGTCTCATATGGGAGAAAGCAACCCTGCTTTTGCTGCGAAAGGTGAGCGAGCATCCATAGCGCATCAGGCGTTTCCTTTTGGCAAAAAAGATGCCGCATCTTTTCGTTTTCGCCATCAACCCGGCGAAGCTACGCTAGTCAGCCTGGCTCCGGCAGCGGAGGGCAGATTTCGGCTGATCATATCAGGCGTGGATGTTGTGGATGCTGAGCCGAATCCGGAAATTACGAATCCACAGTTTAGAATTCAGCCGCGCTTCTCGGTTGAAGATTTCCTAACGGCGTACAGCGACGTGGGAGGCACGCATCACTTGGCGATGATTCAGGGCGATGCGATGGATGTCTTGAACAAGTTTGCTGTTCTTATGGGTTTCGACATATTTGAAGTCTGACAATAGTAATGGAGTTCCTGAGTGATAGAGTTTAGAGCAGTACTTTTCGATCTTGATGGAACCTTATTGGACACGATCGAAGATCTTACTGATTCGATCAATGAGGTCTTGACCGATCGGGGATGGCCGGTTCATACAACCGAGGAAGTCAAATATTTTGTCGGCGAGGGTTCTCGGAACCTCGTGTTGAGATCGATGCCAGAAGATCAACGTGATGACAAAACGATTGACGAGTGCGACTTGGCTGTGCGGAAGGAATATGCCAAGCGCTGTTTCAACAAGACAAGGCCCTACGAAGGCATCGAGTTATTTCTTGATGCTCTGACTGAGCGTGACATAAAAATGGCAGTTCTTTCCAACAAGCCAGATAGCTTTGTGAAGGAGCTCGTTGCAAGGCTCTTTGCAGAATGGCGTTTCGAAGTGGTGCTTGGTGCAAGACCGTCTGCTCCGATAAAACCAGACCCAACGGTTCCGCGTGAAATTGCCAAGAACATCGGTGTGCAACCGAGGGAGTGTCTGTACATAGGCGATTCTGAAACAGACATGCATACAGCTGTCGCGGCGGATATGCACCCGGTCGGAGTAACATGGGGATTTCGCAAGGAAGAAGAGTTGATCTCTAGCGGCGCCAGGACTCTTTTCAGGAAACCAGATGAACTGATGCGTCTCTTGAAGTGACTTGTCTCTGTGAAATTGATCCAAATCACTAATTGAACGGCAGAAGCATATCTGTCCCGTGGGAGTATTCAGATGAAGAAGGCGAATGTGGGGATTATCGGATTCGGGTTTATGGGCAAAGTTCGAGCTTATGCCCATATCAACTTGCCACTTTTCTATGATCCGGTACCCCTGGAGGCGCCGATAGTAGGTGTGTGCAATAGGACTCTCTCAGTAGCAGAGAAAGCAAGGAAAGACTTTGGCTTTGAATTTGCCACCAGCGATTTTCGAGAGATAACCGAGAATCCGAAAATCGACATTGTTCACATATGTACACCAAATGCCTGTCACAAGGAAGAGTTGCTTTCAGCAATTGCCCACAACAAGCATGTCTATTGTGACAAACCTCTCGTTGCGAGCTATGAGGAGGCCGGAGAAGTTCTCAAAGCGATGAAGGATTATGAGGGTATTCACCAAGTAGCATTTCAAACACCCTTTTTTCCGGCAACGCTTCGTGCAAAGGAATTGGTGGATGAGGGCTTTGTAGGTGACGTCTTGTCCTTCCGAGCTGCATACCTTCACTCTGGTAGTGCTAATCCCAACGCACCGCTGAAGTGGAAGCTTGCAAAAGACGTTGCTGGTGGCGGAGTCATGTATGATCTTGGTTCCCACGCTATCCAGATAGTCCGTCACTTGGTTGGTGAGTTTGATCAAATATTCTGCGACAAAAAGATCGCATTTGCAGATCGACCGTCTTTTGAGGATCCACTCAAACGTGTGCCAGTTGAATCGGAAGACCTTGTGACAATGATGGTGCGGACAAAAGGCGGAGCGCTTGGTACTATCGAGGCTACGAAAATCGCTACCGGCACACAGGATGAAATTCGCTTTGAAATACACGGTACAAGGGGCGCCTTGCGGTTTAACTCCATGCAACCAAATGTCCTTGGAGTCTATGATGCTACGGCGAGTGATGCTCCGATCGGAGGGGTGCAAGGGTGGCTTCAGATCGATACAGTGCAAAGATATCCAAAACCGGCTACGGGTTTCCCTGGCCCCAAGTTCTCCATTGGCTGGATAAGAGCCCATATGGCATGTCTTTACAATTTCCTCCAGAGCGTAGCCGACCAAACCCCGGCTAGTCCCGATTTCTATGAAGGTGCTCGAATACAGGAAATCATGGATGCTGGCTATGAATCCGCAAAGAAAGGTGCTTGGGTGAAACTGTGAGCCAGTTTTTCATATAACAGGATGCTCGAATGAATTACCTTCTTGGTATTGACGTAGGTACAACAGGGGCTAAAGCTGCGCTCTTCGACGAAATGGGTCGATTTATCGATGTCGCTGGCTGCGAATACGACCTTCATCATCCAGACCAGGGATATGTGGAGCAAAACCCTGAAGATTGGTGGAAGGCCGTTGTTGAATCAACGCGCGAGGTTGTTGGGCGCCATCCAGAGACTGCGCAGAATATTGTGGGCCTTGGTCTTTCATCTCAGGGCGGCTGCACGCTTCCGATTGACAGTGAGGGACGACCGCTCCGAGAGGCGATCAGTTGGATGGATGTTCGTACAAAGGACATCTGTGAGAAAATGTCCAAGGACCCGGGACAGGAGTTTATCTATAAACGTACCGGCTGGTCCTTGAGCGTTTGTTTCATGTTGACGCAGATACAATGGCTTCGAGAGCACTATCCGGATGCCATTGAGAAAGCATCCACAATCTTCGGTACTCTTGGCTATACGAATATGAAACTGACCGGTCGAATAGCAACTGACCCGTCGAATGCGGCGATCACACAGTTGTTCTCTCTCAAGGAGCGAGATTGGTCAGACGAACTGCTGGCGTACGCTGGGGTGCCACGATCTAAGATGCCGGAAATCATTCCCTCAGGTCAACCGGTAGGCAAGTTGACCGCTGAAGCGGCAGCGGAACTCGGCATCAACCCCAATGCAGTCTTGGCATCTGGTGGACACGATCAGTACTGCGCCGCTTTGGGCTGCGGGGTAACAGAACCAGGTGACTGTCTCCTGTCCTGTGGTACGGCTTGGGTGACTCTTCCGATTACACAGGAGTTGACCCTGGACCCGGCAATGCTTGTTTCGCCGGGTGTTCACACCGTTCCTGGCCTTTGGGGGCTTATGCAGTCCATTCCGGTTGCAGGAGCAGCGCTAAGGTGGTTCCGGGATACGTTCTGCGAGGGTATTACCTATGCTTACCTCAGTGATGTTGCTTCAAAGGTTTCGCCAGCTTCAGACGGGATGATGTTCATTCCTCAGGTATTGGGGGAGAACGGTTTTCACTTCTGCAACGCCACCTTAAGCCATTCACGAGACCACTTCGCGCGTGCGATCATGGAAGGCATAGTCTGTCGCATCCGTCAAAGCATAGACAATCTCAGATCGATGGGAGCTCCCGTGAATCGGCTAGTGATGATCGGAGGCGGAGCGAAGAGCATAGTCTGGCCGCAGATTGCGACAGACTTGACGGGTATTGTGACCGACATGCCAGCAGTCAGCGAAGCGGCTTGCCGCGGCGCCGCGATGCTGGGTGGGCTGGCAGCAGGATTATACAGTGACTTCAAAGATGTACAGAAGCACTTTGCTATGGAATCCAAACGTGTCGAGATGTCTCACGAAAATCGAGCCATCTACAACACCTTATACGAGCAATTCATACGATATGTCGAACAACTCGGATCGGGAAGTTGACAAACTGCTCAGTGCCTTCAGCTCTGGCCAACTAAGTCGAAAGGACTTGGTCCGAGCAATTCGCGGAAACTCCCAAACGGAGTCCAGTGTACCCGATTTGCTCTCAAGAGTGTTTTCAGGCATTCCCCTCAGATGGCACTCAGTTAGTGTTCCGATTGAACATCTGGTTGCCACGGAGGTCCAGCTTGAACGCCGGAAATATCGACTGGTCACGGCGCTCTTTCCTGACGCGGATACGTTTGAGAAAAACGATAAAGAATTGTTTCCCGGATTCCCGCTTATGGGGATATCCCTCGGCGATGGCAGAGTGGCTATCATAGATGGTCACCACCGCATCCGAAGGTTTTTCGAAATCGCCACGCCGGATTCCACTCTTGAAATCAAAATCCTGACAAGCGCCGACCCAAGAGTGCACGAGAGCTACCAGCGTCAGGTTGAGACTGTTGAAGAAGCAAACGGCTCGGCTTCCATATTTTTGCTTCCGATCAAGCCGTAGTGTGAAAACGGAGAATGGTCCTATCTGGAGAGGAACAATGCTGTCTCGCAACAGTATTCCGAAAATCCCGAGCTTGTGGGTATTGCTTGCAGGCGTTGTGCTGCTTGCATTGGTTCAGCATCAGGCTATTGCATTGGGCAGGAAGACAGAACCATGGCATTTGAAATTCCCAAGATCCAAGACGATTGTTGTTTCTGAGAAAGACGGTCTTGCTAGAAATATGTGGCCTGTAGTTGCGACTGTTCAATTCGATGAGAATGAACTGGAAGATATGGATACGCAGCTTGTCCTTGCTTGCGTGGAAAAGGGGAGACTGAATCCCGCAGTGATCCCATTTCAAATCCTGGATGATCATTCAGAGAAAGGGCAAATCGGACTCTGTTTCTTCACCGATATTGAGCCACACGGAAAGAGCGAGTATGTACTCTATCACGGGAATTCGGGTATCGCAGTTCCAAAGGTGGAATCTTCCATACCATTGCTCAAGGTGAGCGGCGACGGACTTGGTCTGATCGTTGACACCGGACCGGTCATCTTTCACCTGGATCCGGCTTCTGGCCAGTTGCTCAATTACACGCCGAAACTTGTAAATTACGATGGTAGGTGCGGTTTTGAGAGGATGGGACGCAAGCAGGCAATGCATTATAATCCAGACGTCTATGCACCCCCCAAGGCGTGGGGGCACGTCAGCGATTGGGGTTTGGGCGAAGAAGCGGCTCCGGACATCATTTCTTCGAGAGGACCTCTTTATTTGCGAACGATTCGTACCGGGGATATGCCGCGATGTGAAGGGGTGGAAGCTAGCGTTAGCTATACTTTCTTTGCCGGTATGCCGTTTGTTCTTGAGACCTCACGAGTGGAATTCAAGGAGTCGCTAAAGCTTTACGCTGTACGCTCCAATGAATTGGTGTTCAGCCGCGGCATTCATACCATGGCTTTCTGGCTTGGAGAAGGTGAAGAAGTGGTTACGCGGCGTTGCTACGACCCCAATGATCGAACAAAATTCTTCGGCAATATCTCCGGGAAACTAGATCCTGATATTCCGTCGCTTGGCTTCTATCACGAACGACACCGCTATGGCATATGTTTTGTCAATTTTTCACACAACAGCCAAACAGGTACGAAGGAATTCGACCCTGAGCCAGATGCGCATTACTACATAAGCGATCCCAACATCCACGGCACCGCGCCGGACACGATTGGCATGAACTTTACATACCTCTGTCGACCGTACATCTACCGGCACATGACAGTCCCGAAAGGAACGGTATATGCTGAGAGTTCGGCTATACTGGTCTTTGAAGTGGGCAAAGAAGACAATCTGAAGAAGTTCGACAGCATGAAGAGCTGGGCAGAAATGCTTCGCCACCCTGTTGAGATCGATGTGAAGTAGCAGAACAAGTGTTTTCCGGCATATGGCAATACTGGCGTATTACCAGGTCTTATCCTCTTCTTCATTCACGTCCGGCAAGACAATGGCATTAAGCTTGCCATTCTCTTCCACCACTCTGATCCTGACCCTACATGATTGGCACAGAATCACCTGACCGGTTTTTGCCGGTTCCGGCAATTCAATATGCACGTAGCACTCGGGGCAAATGATAGTCTTGCCACCGTCTATGACGAACTCCATCTGATCCTCCTTTTGCCATTTGGATAGTTTCGACAATAGGATTCTCTCGGTGCAGAGCGCTTCTGAATTGTGCGAACACTTTTACCTTGACAAACTCCTGTACCATCTTAGAATGAAGAGCCACTTTGGGAAAGAACTATTAGGCAGGAAAGGGAACCACCAATGGCGAAGAAGCTGACAGCAGGCGATCAGGCGAAAATTGCGGGTCGAATTGTTGAAAAGACCCTGCCAAAGCTAGATTTTTCACTCCGCATCACCAAGGCCGAGTACCGTGCCCGGTGGAGAGCCGTACAGAATCAGATGAAGGAAAAGGGCTATACCCTCGCATTTGCGTGTGGGAGTGAACTCGACCGAAGTGATGCCGCCTGGCTCGCGGCGATTTACGATCCGATTATCGAACGATACGGAGTCCTCATTCCCGCCGAAGGCAAACCTGTAATTCTTGCAGGTTCAGAAGGCGGTCACGTTCTTGAAGGAGCAGCGAGGGAATCAGGCGCAAACGTATCGTTGATGCGAGAGTTCCAGATCTCCGACGAAGACTATCGGCATGCGCATTTTGAGACATTCCGCGATATCCTCAAGAAGGCCGGTATCAAAGGCAAACAGAAGGTGGCCATTTTCTCCAGCCCGGAATTCCTGCCCCTGGCCCATTATGAACTACTAGCCGAGCAATTTGGTGAGGCAAACTTGCTGTTTGACGAACAATTGCTGCAGAGAATCAAGTACGTCAAGACACTCAAAGAACTCAGGATATGTGAGCAGGCAAATATTGTTGCCGACGCAGCATTCAGAGCAATGCTGTCAGTCTTGGTGCCAGGTGTGAGAGAGACCGAGGTAGCTGGCGTGGGCGAATTCGTCATGAAACAGCTGGGTGCGCATCGACTTGGTTTTCCGACTATTGTTACCTCCGGAGATCACAGTTATACCGTGATCGGACCGGCGACAACAAAGAAGATTGCCAGCGGTGAAATCGTGTCGCTGGGACTGAGTCCTACCTGGAATGGCTATCACGGCATCATAAGACGTACGGTTCGTTGTGGGAAAAAGCCTACTAGACTACAGCGTCAATTTATCGAAGGTGTCGAAGGACTCTACAATGTAGTGATACAAAGCACCATTGAAGCAGCAGCCAAGAACCTGCCATCGAACTATGTAGACCAAGCCGGCAAAGCTTATTTGGCCGGACTCAAGCTGACGACATTGAAAGGTAAGAGTGTAACTCCGAAAGAGCCTTATACATTTGTCCACAACACTGGCTGTTCGGAATGTCAGGAAGGTATGGGTGCCATAACACCATACACAACTGAGCCTCTTGGGAAACGTGTTGCTCTGATGATTGATGTTGCGCTTCTGGGTTTTGAGAAGTTCGGAAAGCCAGCGTTTGACTGCCTCTACGCTGTGGTCGAAGATGCCTTCTGGAAGAACGGCAAGAAAGTAGGTGTTTACAACCAGTTGCCAATAGACGTTCAGCACTTGGTCGGCAACGAAAAGCCGATAGCCAAAGGAGCAAGCCCGTATCATCGACCTTTGAGCTGAGCCATCAGCCAAGAAGTGATATTGGATGAACTCGGGTGGTACACGAAGATATGGTTTTACACGGTACACCATGTCGAGCGGACTACGTAATGGAGGGATCTCTTCTCGGCGCCGTTTTGACTGTTCGTGAAACAAGTTGCTATACTTGCTCTACTTTCATTCAGGAGTACTACGAAGAGTTGTCCATGCTCTTGCTTGGAGTCTGGATCTTGCAGAAACGGAGTCAATGCCTTGGAACATTTGCTGCAGTTGGTCGAAGGACTTCCCGCGTGGTTGGCGACTTTTCTTTTGGCCATGCTGCCTTTGGCAGAGCTTCGAGGTGCGATTCCAGTGGCCCTCGTGTTCTATGCAAATTCTCTCACGTGGTATGAAATCTATATCATTTCCGTAATTGGCAACATGGTGCCAATCTTGCCGCTTCTGTTCTTCTGGAAGTTTGCTTCCGACAACCTTCGCAAAATCAAAGTGTGTGACCGTTTTCTGACATGGCTTTTCAACCGTACGCGTCGGCGAGCCAGCGTGGTTGAGAAGTATGAGGCGATTGGACTCACCTTGTTTGTTGCCATACCTTTACCCGTAACCGGAGCATGGACCGGCTCAGTAGCGGCGTTTCTTTTTGGGATTCGCAGGCGATGGGCGATGCTATGCATTACCATTGGGGTCATGATTGCTGGCGCTGTGGTCACGTTAGCCGTCAAGCTTGGATTTGCCGCGTGGTTCCTGATCAAACCACCTCAGGAAGAAGCTGAGATAATCGAGGTGACCGCATCCCTGGCGGTTTCGACTTTCAAATCTGTCATCGCTCTACTGTGACACGAGAGTATTGTCACGTTTTTCCCAAGCACTCCCCACAATACAGGATCCGTGGGTCCGTAGATCGCCACTACCGGAATCTCAAGTGCAGCAGCAACATGCGTAATGCCGCTGTCATTTCCGATGTATGCGCTACAACAAGCGAGTGCCTGCGTCACTGTGAGAAGCGACATTCTCTCAAGGCGGACTATCTTATCACCATGATCGACGAGACCGAGGACAGTCTCCGTGGTTGAGCTATCGGCTGGCCCGGTTACTACGAGGACTGTGCAATATGCCGCCAAATCATCAATCAGTCGGGCATATCTGTCGGCGGGCCAGCATTTTGCGGGACTGCCCGCCCCAGGGTGGACTGCCACGATATTCTGATTTAAGTCGATGCCCAAATCCTGCAACAACCGTGAGCCTGCCTGGCAGTCTTCGGAAGATAGTCGTAGCACGGGGCACATGTCAATGACCTTGATCCCGATGCTCTTTATTGGTTTGAGCAGGTGATCGACGATGTGTGTCTGGCCATTCTCAGGCAGTATGGGCGAAAAAAGAACGACTCGTCCGTTACATACGGAACTCAGGTTTTCCCTCAGGATTCCGTCCGCATCTGACAGGTAGGCGATGATCAGATCGTATTGTGAAAGTCTGTGGGCAAGTGACGGAGCCACTTGAGCGGTTTTGGAAAAGAGAGTTGCCACCTCCGCCTTGTCAATTGAATAGATGTCGTCCGCGTAGCAACGTCCATCGACAAGAGCGAGCATTTCCGGATGTCCCATCACCGAGATATGTGCGTTTGGGCTAGCCTGCCGAAGGGCCGCCAGAGCGGGGAGGGTGAATATGAAATCTCCTACTGCCCCGGATCGAATGACAAGAGCATTCTCGAAATCCGTCATACTATCTTGGCCTCCGTTTCTGGGAAGTTCATTATAGGACCGAGTGTTCTGGTCGTCCATATACGGATGTCGGTGTGTCGGTGATGATATTTCACGTATGAGCCACCCAGATTTCAAGTCTCTCACCTTTTCCAATATGATACTACCATTGCGAAATGAACTCTTTGATCGAGGACAGCGTGATCCCAGAGGCAGCAAAATGACTGATGCCCCGAATCGTCTGAAATTGTATTTTCTGATAGGACCAACTGCGTGCGGCAAGAGCGGTGTCGCACTCGAGCTTGCACCGATGATTGGCGCAGAGATCCTATGTATGGACTCGATGTCGGTCTATCGGGAAATGAGCATCATTTCGGCAAAGCCAACAGCAGAAGACCGTGCCAGCGTGCGACACCACCTTCTGGATCTGGTAGACCCGGACGAATCATTCAGTGTAGGTCGATACGTGGAAGATGTTGATCGCACAGCGCGTGAAGTAACGGCTCGTGGCAATCTGCCGCTGTTGGTCGGCGGCACTGCGCTCTACCTCAAGACCTTGACGGAAGGTCTCTTTGAAGGTCCCCCCGCTGATGCAACGCTCCGCGAAAAACTGAAAGCCAGGGCCTCAACGGATGGATCTGAGGCGCTTCATAAGGAGCTTCAGCTAAAAGACCACAGAGCCGCTGAGAAGATTCACCCCAACGATCTCCGCCGAATCGTGCGCGCGCTTGAGGTTGTGACGTTGACGGGAAAACCGATTTCAGAATGGCAACAACAATTTGGCAGCACGAATGAGGCGTATGACTGCCTGATCATAGGGCTTCGACGTGATCGCCAGGAGCTGTACGCGCGAGTGGAACGTCGAGTTGACCAGATGTTTCAGTCAGGCCTTCTTGACGAGGTCAGGGCGCTTTCGGAGCGACAGCCGCCAATCGGCAAAGAAGCCAGCCAAGCCTTGGGATATCCCGAATTGACGAGATACCTGCGGGGGGAGAGCAGTCTTGAGGAGGCCAAATCACTTATCAAAACCCACACTCGCCAGTTTGCGAAGAGACAGCTCACCTGGTTTCGCAGTTTCAGAAACATACGCTGGGTCGATGTAAGCTCGTTGGATGCACCACATGCTGTTGCTCAGAGAATCGCGGACGAGTACTTTCCAGGCATACTGAGGAGTTGACCTTTGGTGGCTCATCGCGTTTTCTTGCGTCCATGAGGCACCCCTGCTATAATCTCGGTTTCCAATTTGCTTACTGCGTGAATTCACCGCGAGGAACACTTCGCATGGCCACCAAGGCTCCCAGAGGTTTTCAGGACTTGCTGCCTGACATGACGCCGCTCTGGCAATATGTCGAGGCGACTGCACGACATGTTTTTGAGCTCTACGGTTATAACGAGATTCGCACGCCGATGCTAGAGCATCGAGATCTCTTCTACAAAACGACGGGCGAAGACACTGAGATTGTCGAAAAACAGATGTTTACGCTCGAAGCCGGTAGTGACACGCTTGCATTGCGTCCTGAAGGAACACCGGGCGTCGTACGCGCCTATGTTGAGCAGAATCTCTACAAGACTCGGCAGTTCCGGAAGTTCTATTACATCGGACCGATGTTTCGATACGAGCGACCGCAAGCCGGGCGTTTCCGGCAGTTTCACCAGCTGGGGGTTGAGGCTGTAGGCTCCTCTAATCCGATGCTCGATGTTGAGACAATCCAGATGATGGCACATCTCTTCGACGAACTGGGGTTGAAGAGCTACAGCATTCGACTCAACACTCTTGGCAGCCCGGAATCGCGGGCAAGGATGCGGGAATACCTGCATGACCAATTGATCGAGGCCGCTCCGTCACTGTGTGCTGACTGCCGTCGGAGGCTGGAGCGCAACGTCTTTCGAGTTCTGGATTGCAAGAACGAGAGTTGCCAGTCAATTATCCGAGGGATCTCAATGGCCGAAGGAACGCTGTCGACCGAAGACGAAGAGCGTTTCAAGCTGGTCACATCAAGGCTTGCCGAGGCAGGGGTTCCTTTTGTTGTTGATCGCTACCTCGTTCGAGGACTCGATTACTACAATCACGAAGTCTATGAGCCAGTCAGCGACGCATTGGGTGCTCAGGACGCTCTCGGCGGCGGAGGTCGCTACGACAAGTTGGTGGCAGGTCAGGGTGGGCCGGATGTCGGTGCAACTGGATTTGCACTCGGATTTGAGCGGGTTGTAATCGCTTTGCAGGCGGATCGGCCGGATCTTGTCAAAATGCTTACAGAAAAGGGTCCGACGGTTTATGCAGTTGCTGTCGGTGATGAGGCAAGACCTCATTGCTACGATATGATTTGCCTGCTCCGTCGAGCAGGTGTTTCTGCTGAAATGGATTATGAGGTGCGCGGAATGAAAGCTCAGATGCGCACTGCCAACAAGCTGGGTTGCCGATTTGCTCTGCTGCTCGGCTCCGATGAAATTGCCTCCGGGCAGGTGTCAGTGAAGGACCTGGCAAAACGTGAAACAGCCATGGTGTCACGAGATGTCCTAGAGAAATACATCCTAGAGAGGTTGCAGACGGCTGATGACAAATGACGCGAAAATGAAACGTACGCATACTTGTGGACAACTTCGCTCTGCTGATATGGGAAAGAGAATTGTACTAACGGGATGGGTGAACACTCGTCGTGACCACGGGGGGCTTATCTTTGTCGACATGCGAGATCGCTATGGTTTGACTCAGGTAGTCTTCAATCCGGAGGAAAACTCCGAAGCCCATAGTGTGGCGGAAAGCTTGCGGTCAGAATATGTCATTGCCGTTTCTGGCACCGTTTCGCCGAGACCCGAAGGGACGATCAACGAGGACCTGCCCACGGGTGAAATCGAAGTGGTAGTCGAGTCGGTTGAAGTGCTCAACGAAGCCAAGACACCTCCATTTGAAGTCGCGGACGATACTGAAGTGTCACCTGAATTGCGATTGAAATACCGCTACATCGATCTTCGGCGAGAGCCGATGCAGAAAGGCATTATGTTTCGGCACAAGCTTTTCCATCTGATGCGGAACTATCTCGATGCTCAGGGCTTTGTTGACATAGAGACGCCTATGCTTACAAAGAGTACGCCCGAAGGGGCACGAGACTTTCTTGTACCAAGTCGGGTGAATCCGGGTCACTTCTACGCTCTTCCGCAGTCTCCACAGCTATTCAAGCAGGTGCTCATGGTCTCCGGCTATGATCGTTACTATCAGGTCGTTCGTTGTTTCCGCGATGAGGACTTGCGGGCTGACCGACAGCCGGAGTTTACTCAACTGGATATCGAGATGTCATTTGTAGATGAAGGCGACATTATTGATCTGATCGAGGGTGTGTTCAAGGAAGTCTTTGAGAAGCTGATGGGTCAACAGATTGATACGCCTTTCCTACAGCTATCCTATGAAGAGGCAATGCTCCGATTTGGTACCGACAAGCCCGATCTTCGGTACGAAATGGAGATAGTGGATATTACGGATCTCGCGAAACAGACGGATTTCAAGGTTTTCAAGTCTGTTGCCGAGTCCGGCGGATGTGTGAGAGGCATCACTGCTAAAGGGGGGGCGACAAAGTATTCGCGTCGCGAGATTGATGAGCTGGTTCCGTTCGCACAGCAGTTTGGCGCAAAGGGCCTTGCCTGGATTCGTGTGGACGAGAGTGGCTTCACATCGCCTATCGCGAAGTTCTTCAGCGATGACCAGTTGAAGGAACTTGGCGAACGTATGGACGCGGAGGCAGGAGATCTGATGCTCTTCATTGCCGACAAGCCCGCCATAGCTGCAAACACGCTTGGACCGCTACGTGAGAGTGCTGCACGCAAGCTCGATATCATTCCCAAAGGGCAGTTCAAATTTTGTTGGGTCGTCGATTTCCCGATGTTTGAGCGCAATGAGGAAGAGAACCGCTGGGAGGCTCTTCACCATCCTTTCACATCCCCCAAGCCGGGACACGAGGATATGCTCGAAAGCGATCCAGAAAAAGTTTCCGCACGAGCGTACGATATTGTACTCAACGGTACCGAGATTGGCGGTGGTAGCATTCGTATTCACCGCGAAGACGTGCAGGAAAGAGTTTTCCGGGCTCTCGGCATCGACGAAGCGACAGCGCGTCAGAAATTCGGTTTTCTGCTCGACGCCCTACAGTATGGCGCTCCGCCACACGGAGGAATTGCTCTGGGTCTTGACCGCGTCGTTACGCTCTTGCTGGGCTTGGACACGATCCGCGATGTTATCGCATTTCCCAAGACGCAAAGAGCATTTTGCCTGATGACTGATGCGCCTGGAGAGGTAGACGCTCGCCAGCTCAAGGAACTCGGGCTGAAGATTTAGCCTGGAAATGTCGCAAGCCAGAGATGTGAGCCGCGCCGTACAGGGCGGCTCATCATTTGTCTGCCAGGTTTTCTCTTGACACACCATCCAAGCACCTCTATGATACCGCAAACTTGTGATGGCAAGCAGTCTGGTATTAGTTCACGACAACGTTGGGGGGGATTACATGCCGAAACAAATCAATGTTGGGATGGTAGGTTACAAGTTCATGGGCAAGGCACACAGCAACGCATGGCACAGTGCGCCAAAGTTCTTTGACCTTGCTGCGGAACCTGTGATGAAGGCTATTTGCGGTCGCACGGAACGCAACGTGAAGGAAATGGCCGACAAGTGGGGGTGGGAAAGCTATGAGACCAGCTACAAGAAGTTGGTTGCTCGCGAAGACATTGATCTTATCGACATCACCACGCCCAATAACGCACATAAAGATGTTGCGATTGCAGCTGCCAAGGCAGGAAAACATGTTTCTTGCGAGAAGCCCCTTGCGATGAACGTTTCCGAAGCTCTTGAAATGGTCAAGGTAGTCAAAAAGGCTGGCGTAAAACACATGATCTGGCAAAACTACCGACGAGTGCCTGCCATTGCACTTGCAAAGCAGATCATCGAGGAAGGCCGCATCGGACAGGTGTATCACATAAGGGCAGTCTACCTTCAGGATTGGATAATGGACCCCAATTTCCCGCTGGCTTGGCGCCTGCGCAAGGGAGTAGCGGGAACCGGCGCCCACGGCGATCTGAATGCGCATATTATCGATTTGGCCCGTTACCTTGTCGGCGAGTTCGCAGAGGTTGTGGGGATGAAAGAGACGTTTGTCAAGGAGCGCCCCTTAGAACTTGAGGGAGGCTCGCTCGTGGCGGGAAAGGCCAGCAAGAAGAAGAGCAGGGTAACTGTTGATGATGCGACACTATTTCTGGCTCGTTTCGTCAACGGTGCTGTGGGCACTTTTGAGGCAACACGCTTCGCCAATGGACGCAGGAACGGTCAGAGGTTGGAAATCAACGGGTCCAAGGGCAGCCTCGTGTTTGAACTCGAACGAATGAATGAGCTTCAGCTATTCAGTTCAACTGATGCTGAGCACCTTCAAGGCTTCAAGCTGATAAATGTGACCGAAGCCTGTCATCCGTACATGTCGGCTTATTGGCCTGTCGGCCATATCATCGGGTGGGAGCACACGTTCATTAACGGTGTGACTGACTTTGTCAACGCGATTGCGAAGAAGAAATCCGTCAAACCTGATTTCATAGACGGCCTGCGAAATCAGGAAGTACTTGATGCAGTGGTGAAATCCTGCAGCGAACGTAAGTGGATCAAAGTGACCAAGCACAAGGTGTGATACAGGTTTTGCATTGCGAATCAGGTGAACACTTTCAAGCGAGAATGCGTGGAGGTTGACAATGAAGATAGGCGTAATGATGGCGCTCTTTTCCCGGCAGACTCTGGATGAAGCAGCGCAATATCTTGTGCGATCCGGCGTCGAGGCGATGGAATTGACGACTGGCAACTATCCGGGCTGCCCGCACATCGATGTGGACGGCCTTTTGCGAAGTGACGACAAGTGCAAAGCATTGCTCGACAGTCTCAAGGAGAAGAGCATTATACTCAGTGCTCTTTCCTGTCATGGCAATCCTCTGCATCCCAACGAAAAGATGGCCAAGGAGCATCACGAGGTGCACCGCAAGACTGTCCGACTGGCGAAAAAGCTTGGTGTGTCGGTCGTGATCAATTTTTCGGGATGCCCTGGCGATTCCGACAATGCGAAATATCCAAACTGGGTGACTTGTCCTTGGCCGGAGGATTTCTCTGAAATTGTCAAGTGGCAATGGGATAAGAAGGTCATCCCGTACTGGAAAAAGGAAGCCACTTATGCCAAGGATCACGGAATTAAGCTCGCCTTTGAGATGCATCCGGGCTTCTGTGTCTACAATACGGAGACAATGTTGCGTCTCCGAAAGGAATGTGGCAACAACATCGGAGCCAACTTCGATCCGAGTCACCTCTTCTGGCAGGGGATTGATCCGATTGTTAGCCTTCGGGAGTTGAAGGCTTGTATCTACCACGTTCATGCCAAGGATACGAATATTGATTCGATCAATTGTCCTAAGAATGGTGTACTTGATACGAAATCGTATGGCGATGAAATCAATCGCTCATGGATCTTCCGATCTATCGGCTACGGACACAGCGTTGAGTGGTGGAAGCAATTTGCCAGCAACTTAAGAATGATTGGCTATGACGGGGCACTATCTATAGAACATGAAGATAGTCTGCTCAGCGTCAACGAAGGTTTTCAAAAATCCGTCGCTGTTCTGAAAGAAGCTATCGCCTTCGAGAAGACTGGCGGGATGTGGTGGGCCTAGTCGGGCGAATGCTTATGAGTAGAATAGTCTGATGTGAGCAAAGAAGATTCTGCAGGAATCGAAGCAGCTTATTGGGCTACTTTGCACCGAGCTTATTCTTCAGGTATCGCCGGAGAGACGGGCCGAAGCGCTTGTCTGCGAGGGCGAAATCGACAAACGTCTCGAAGTACGATCTGAAGTTGCCGATGTCATAGCGTCTTTCGGTATTGCGAAGTCTTACGCCGTAGACGGGTTCGCCGTTTCTTAACAGAAAGCGGATCGCATCGGTGATCTGAATTTCATTCTTCTTGCCAGGCGGTGTTTGACGGATCGCGGGAAAAATGGACGGCGAGAAGACATATCTTGCAGCAATGGCCAGGTTGCTGGGTGCTTCTTTGACCGACGGTTTCTCAACGAGATCTTTGACGCGAAAGACAGACCCCTGCTCGGCGGGCCAGGCTATGCCGTATCGATACACTTCTTTTTGGGGCACTTCCTCGAAGGCGATTACTACAGACGCGCGTTTTTGAACAAAACAGTCTGTAAGCCGCTTCATTAGTGATGAGTTCCGAGGGTGTGCAATGATCGAATCGCCCAGAGCTACGGCGAAAGGCTCATTACCGGCAAACTTCTCTGCGCAACCTATCGCGTGACCAAGTCCGAGCTGCTCGCTCTGTCGCACGAAGAAATAACTCACATCAAGCCTCTCGAAGTGCAATTCCTCCAAGAGTTCTTCACTGCCGTTTGTGTTGAGCATGTTGGCCAGAGCGGGGTCGAAATCGAGATGGTCTTCTATCGAGCGTTTTTTTCGGCCTGTGACGAAGAGCATGCTCTTGATATCGGCTTGTGCAAGTTCTTCAACGACGTACTGCACCACTGGTTTGCGCCCTACGGGCAGCATCTCTTTTGGTTGGCTCTTTGTGGCGGGAAGCAGACGCGTGCCTATCCCCGCAACAGGGATGACGGCGTTACGGATTGGAGTGATTGAGTGTGCCATAGGTTTCGTATTTGGAAGGATTGTGACAGGGACTCACTGTCCCTGATCTGTCACCTCATCGGTCGATTTGAAGTACAAATCATCGACATAGACGACGCCAGGGGCCTTGTTGTAGTTGTAGACGAGTATAAGAATCTTTTCGACCTTATCGCGATTTTCGAGAGGAGAAGTGTGCTGCCAGTTGGACGCTTCGCTCTTGAAATCGCTGGCTGATAGATCTACCGAAATGGGCACCCACTCTCCGTTTGGTTTCAACGAAAACTGCTTGCTCTCATAGAACACGGAACCGGGAAGAGTATAAAAGGCGAGAGCAATCTTGATAATCCTGGGTCTGCCAATATCAAGATCGAGAGCAGCTCTAAAGGTCATCTCCACCTTCCTGCTGAGGTCATGATGCTCCTTCCGCCGGGCGGCTGTCTTGTGCTTATCGGTTCCGGTGAAGCTTATCTCAAGGACTTTGTTCTCGTCTTCTTCCGTCTTCGACGCAACAATTCGGGTACTGCCGGCATTTCCCCATTGCTCGATGACCCATGGTCCCTTGGCTTCCAGTCCTTCTGCTCGTTTGATAGGAACGATGGGTGTTCGCTTGGCGATAGCGACTGTGGTAGGTTTTGGAACGGATGTCGTCGGCATTTCTGGCGGCGCTTGTTCGTACAATTTGTTGGCATGTTCTTCAATGTCCTTGCGGTCCGGATGACGAGCAACGAATTGCCGGTACGCGTTGGCGGCGGCTCGCAAGGCTTCTTGCTTTTCGAGGAACTTGGCGATTGACAGGAGTTCTTCGTCTT
>Ga0180433_10003985_pt1 | contig 21071 bp, 12 predicted proteins | sample SS_ome_8_FD_132980 | JGI IMG/M metagenome (GOLD analysis project Ga0180433, IMG submission 132980) | Hypersaline lake sediment archaeal communities from the Salton Sea, California, USA - SS_1_D_1 metaG | ecosystem: Environmental > Aquatic > Non-marine Saline and Alkaline > Hypersaline >... | reverse complement strand
CAGAGAAATACGTGAAATGAAACTGGGTTTCCTCTCCGGTAATAAACGCAAGCTCTGGGATGAAAGAAAACGCCGGCTGGGACATGATATCGCTTCTATCAACGAGGATATGCGAATATGGAGCGACGAACTGGAGAAGCTACAGAACAAAATAGCCGAATACGGCAGTATCGAAAAGAAGTTCGAGGTCAATTCTGATTACCGAAAATTGCTCACAGTTATCAGCGAAATATCCAATATTCATTACGAAAAAATGAATGAGGTGGTCCGGGATAAAGGATTCTATGATCGTACCGGGGAATTGACCGAGAATGTCCAATTGCGACTCATGCAGAAGATACTAATGGAAGATGAGATTTCCTTATCAAACGAAAACATCCTCAAAGAGATTATCGACAGGGATCAATTGAAAGAATATCTTTCCAGTGTCCTCGGTATTTTCAAGATACCAGGTATAATGGGACTGAACGCCGAATACAAAACAGACTATATCTGGTTTGCTGTCATATCGCCGCGCGGTATCTGGGACCACGACCTTACGTCAGATGTACGAGCGACGTTTTCTGGCTATGTAAATGTCGATGCTTCCCGGAGTATTGCTATTCGAGAAGTTGACTCGACGGATCCCTGGACGGTCAGATTCATTGTAATTGCCGCAAAAGCACAGCCGAAATACCTGGAATGTTTTAATGAAATGAAACATCTGTACGAACACTCTACTTCGGAAGAGCAAACACTGTCCCATTCATTTTTGCTGGAACATGGTGTTAAAGTATCGACAGATAAGGAGCCCTCGAAGAACAGTCTTACGCTTTAGCTCTAATACATTTCTGAAAACTGGAACACTATAGTTCATTTTATTATTTGGAAGTAGAGAGTGCATGGATACCGCCCTTCCTTCTGAACATATTGAGGACGATTCCTATGATAGTGCCCTGCGTTGGCAATATCGCTTCAAAACAGGCGAAGCGTACTTCCGATCGCTGCTCAGTAACATAACGTGCTCAATTATTTTCCTCGTTGCCTCACTCCTCGTATTGCTTCTCATGCCTTTTTATCCAACTACTATGGCCGTATTCTTAGCAATCATTTTCGGAATCGTTGCTTTTAAATGGCCTGAAATATCGCTGGGTTTACTGCTGGCTTTCGCAGCTCCTGCCTATGCCTACCAGCTTGGAGGCATTGCCTGGTCGATAAGCATCCTCGCGGTACTTGCATTTGCACTACCAGTATGTCTGAACAAAATGCCTGGTGCAGCCATTGGGTGCGCCGCTGGACTTGCCGCCGGTGTTTTAATGTTCACTCCGGCTTTCTATTTATCTCTACCGGTCCTCGCCAGTGTCAGCTTCCTGAGATTAAGAGGATCAACGTTTAGTGGAATCTGGGGCGTATTCATGTTCCTTGTTATCTATCTGCCCTTTCTTTTTATAAATGAGATCCCCGAAGGTGGCGGAGCTGTACCTCTCTTTACCGACGTCTTCAACAGTCAGCGCAATGCTCTTGACTTATTTGACCTGAACTCAATTAAAACCGCTTTCAATTCGCAGATCAACGGCAATGCCGCCGGATTTCCCAGCATATCAGCCTACTTTTTCGAAGGATGGAGCGGCATTGTTCTCATTGTAACGATCGTGCTTACCTTCCTTGTTACGCCAGGAATACTGAATCTATCTAAGAGAATCGATGAATCCAGGCTGGTTCTGCGAAACCTGATCCCCCTCTTTTCTCTACTGATCATCGAATTTGTTTTTCTCACTCCGCTATTGCTTTTACGAGGTCCACTGGGATATGAGACCGGTTTCGATAATACCTTCAACATTATTATACTAACAGCTGTCATGCTGGCTATGGGAGGTACTGCCTATAGTCTGGAGAATTGGCTTTATAGACGTGACTTAAAAGTGGATGTAGGTGGTAATCTCACCCTGCTTCTGCTCGAGCTTTACGATTACCTCGAAACATCCCGACGGCGGTTGCAGCAGATGGGCTCGGTTTGCCGCAATCGAGGGCTTGAGGACGAAAAGGCGATACTAGCACAATGGGAAGAAAAAGTAACGCTCACACTCGAAAGTATTCGCGCGTTAGATCTATCGAAACTGGAGGTGTCGTGGACGGAATTCTCCACTATACGATCGCAGATCGCCGTTCTGGAAGATCAGATAGAAGGCAAACTTCATGACCACATAGACAATTCTAAACGAACATACTGTGAAACAGTTAATGGAGCTATTGCTCTAGGTATGCCTCTAACTGAAACAGCAATAAACGCAATGACTCTTACCCTTGATCAAAACGATTATAGGTCCGCCATTGATCAACAGCAAAGGCTTAATCAAGCGTTCAAGGAACTTGCGGTCAGTCTAGTTTCAACTGGTGAGATGCTGGCAGATACGGTTAAGGATGAAATAGATCCCGAGTTTTCGCTAACTACTATCGATATCGGACGTGGCTTTTTGGAGCAGGGCAGGTATGAGGCAGCTGCACAGACTATTCTTGAGGATCTGCAAATCATCGACGGCAGAATTGAAAGCCCGATACATGACCTTGCTGCTAAAGTCAACAGCCTGGCAACGAGTTTCAGAAGCGTTACAATTTCCCACCTCATACCAGTGTTCGAACTCCTCGGCGACACAGAATCTCTTGATAAATGCTATCAGACGCTGGAAAAACTGGATCTTGTTGCCCAGTCAATACACGACTCCGGGACACTAGCCGACCTAATTAGCATCGTTGACCAGAGCCGTAAACTGGCCCAGACAGCATCAAACACGGTCAGTGAATTAAGAAACAAGATTGCAAAGGTGGAGGCTGACAACGACCGGCGCTGTCCATCTAAATACAAGTGGGGAAGAAACACCCACCTTGCCGGCGAAACACAGCAGCTATTGAATGCCATCGAAGCGTCAGCATCTGGACTCACCATTAGCAGCCGAATAAGCATCATTGAGAAGGCCGTACAGGCTATTGAGCAGCAGGCAAAGATAATCAGGGACTACAGCCTAGCCAACGAGTTTCTCATTAATTTTCCCATAATAGAAACAATCATCAATACTGAACTGGAAAAGAATGGTCAAGTCGACAGCTCGAATATTCCAGTCGTACCAAAATATGGCACTGAATACTTAAAAATGTACTCGGCCAAATACGCCGATGACGTTATGTACGAATCAAAATCAGGTCGCGTCGCGTTAAAGTAGGGTAGAGAGTTATCTTGAAGCTATGGAAACACAAACGGAAAGAATGAGTAATACCTCGGAAGAAGACAACAAGCTCGAATATGCAGATATTTCTTCTGAGGAGCAAGAGCAGGAACGGGCACATCTGAAGAAGGTAAAACTGGAGAACAACGGAAAGGGTAGTCTTCTGTTAACGGATACGAAACTTGAGTTCGTACGTAAAAAGAACTTCTTCAAGTCGCCCCAACTTGAACTGTCTGTTGCGCTGTCCGATCTTCATGCAACTGAGGTGGACAAGGAAAACAACATATTAATAATTGAATGGAGACAAGAAAATAACGGGACAGGGACAGCAAGGCTGGAACTGCCTAAAGGTAGTGATTCAGATCAGTTCTGCAATGCATTACATGATTCACTGGAGCAGATACGTTTGGAAGCGTATCAAAAAGAGCAATCTCATCACTATAAGAAATACCTCTGGAGAACTGCGTATTTTTCGTGGATGCTGTCTAAATATCTTCAATTTATAATGTATGACCTGAGCCAAGAGAATTGGGATAACATTGACGCCAACATAAAACAGTTAAACGACATCGTCGATCACCTTACTTCCGATTGTGGAATCGAAATCGATGCACAGTTTAATTCACTCAATGAGACATTAAGCCTCAGAGATAGCTCTTCGGCATTCAAAACAATCATTTCTGTCTTAGAGACGTGTGGATCTGCTTTCAAAGAACAGGTAATTCCCTGGGATAAATGGGGCGAGATTTCCTCAATAGATGTTTCGTTACCCAAGTGGGAGGATATTGGATTTATCTATTTATTCTCGGGTCAGTACCATCTGCTGTCTCTGTTACAGTATTTGAACAAAACCGAAGCAATAGAAGAAACAATGTCCCGCCTGGTATTTTTGCAGTCAATAGTCAATCTGCTCATGCATCCCGAGTTGCAGGAAGATGTGTTAGTTAACGAATTCGGTGAACATGAGGAATGCGAATATGAGGAAACCGCCTTTTCACAGGCTGATTTTCGGATAGATAACACGTCTACCAACATCGATGATTTCGCTCAGGCAACAGAAGACTTACTAAAACAAAATGCAGGTATTTTGTAATGAGCCTACAAATTAATGGAGTTAAACCAGTATTATGTGTTCAGGGCCATGAGAACAGACATGATTCGGAATGGTGTCGTTACTGCGGCACGGCTATTATGGACTACGGAACGGAACTCCAGCAGTTCCTGTCCACGTTAATAGAGCAGGAATCTCATCTCAAGTTTGTCAGGGACAGGATATTTCTAGGGACAGGTGATCAGGGATCAAAGCTACTTAATGATTTCTATATCGATCAGGGCAGGATGATAAAAAGGGCGTCGTTTCTATTAATCGATTCCTCCGGTGATGCTCAGAAACTCATTAGCAGGGACTCAGAGGTATATTCCGAGGTTGAATACAACTCCCCTTTATTCCTATATCGCATTCCGGGTTCCTCCAATCGGCAGCTTTGTTACTACGGACTTGGTGAACGTCTGTCTTCAAACGACACCACGTTAAGTGACCGACTATTGCGAGCAGGTATAAACGCCGTAAACGGAAAACAAACGGTTTTTCTTGTTTCAGCGCTTGGTGGTGGGGCAGGAAGCGGTATCGCGCCAAACGTTGTTGAACGGGTGAAAATGCTTAATCCCGAATCGAACAAACTCGCAATTGTTGTCACGCCGGCAGGTGATGAGCCCGACAGTGCACACTTCAACGCCTTTTGTTCCCTGTCGCGTCTGATCAAATCCGACCACGGTCCATTAGCGGACATGCTTATTCTTATTGACTACGACAGACTTATGAATGCAAACGGTATTGGGAGCATAGGCAATGAACTAGCCGCGGAAGCTATTCTAACGCATATGGTCGGCATTCTATCAGCAGCCGGTACCGATCCAGCGTTCACCCAGACGGATATCGACTACTTCGTCAAGATGAGCCGTTCGACCGGCGTATATGTTTACACTCCATGTATTGCAGCCGGACGAAGTCTGGAAATATTCGGGAATTTAACGAATATTATGGAGAGCGCGCTGGCATCCTCTCTTTCACCTATTGATTCAGAAAACATAACGCTCTCTCTTGCTATTGTACAGATTCCAAAGAAAATCCTTCCCCGACTAAAGGAGGGATCAATAAAAATAGAGATTAATAAATGGAATAAAGAGAAATTTCCCAATTTGAAGGGCAGTGTGGTGCAAATTTCTCAGTCCGATATAGGTACCGATAGAATCGACCTCTGCCTTCTTCTTGGTGGCAATAGACTGGCATATACAGCCCAACACGCGAGAGATGGTTTCAACAGATTCAAAGTTATCGCTGAAAAAGAAGCATGGGAACAGGAATTCGCACTGAATCCCAGCAGTTTAGCCGAGTTTGAACAGGCTGTTGCATGGTATGATAATAACCTCAGTACAGATTAGTCTTAAGTAGCTGTATATGGTATAGTTGTTGTAGGTGTAAAAAATGTCATTAATTTCCAAATTTAAAACATATTTCCGGCGCAGGCGCAGGAGATGCCAGCCTCATCCAAGAATGCGCTGTCCAAACTGTGGCAGTCGGTACGTCCAGAGCGTCTACTCCAGTCGTTTCGAATGCTGCGACTGTGGGAAGGTTTTTTCCTAGCACTTACGTAAATTTTTTCATCCTCCAGTTTCCTCGCCATACTAGCTCCAAAACCATTGCTGTTTAGTACTATCTTCCTATGCCGTCTAGCCGTAAAGAGCTATTGGCTTCGTACGGGAGGTCTGCTAATGTTTGTGCGTATTAGATAAGAAATGGTCAGCATCAGTCACATTAGCTCACAAGACAACGATATAACAACGCACAGTACACGATTTCTAGGAGGGATACAGTGGAAACAACAAAAGGAACGATCTTAATTGTCGACGACGATCCGGCTGTAAGAAGTGTGGTTAATCGCAAGATGACGGGCGAGGGCTATGAATGCGTAGCAGCAGCAGATGGCAGAGAAGCCCTTGAGATAGCCGGTAACCAGAATTTTGATCTCGTACTGCTAGATATTAAAATGCCTGGTCCATCCGGTATGGAAGTATTACCGCAGTTAATCCGTTTAAGACCAGATACCTGCGTCGTAATGATTACCGCGATCGTGGATACTCAAACGGCGGTCGAGGCAATGAAACTTGGCGCCTACGATTATGTTACTAAGCCGTTTAATCTGGATGATCTCAACATCAGAGTTGCGAAAGCAATTGAGCGAAAGAGATTAATCAAAGAACGGCAGGAACAGAAACTTCAGGAAGCTAATCCACTTAACTAATGTTGAACTAATCGTCTTTATTTTCCAGGGAGATCGATTTTCGGCCTCCCTGTGATTTATTGAAAGGCCTTTACGTGCATGGCAAACCTTAGGCAAAACCATAAAAGCTCCGTCGCCGAAAAAACTGGGAGTACAGCGCAGGATTCAACGCTAGAGCTGATCCGCAATATCGGCATTATTGCCCATATTGACGCCGGAAAGACCACTGTTACAGAACGGATACTCTACTATACAGGGCGTACGTACAAAATGGGGCAGGTGGATGAGGGAACCACTGTTACCGACTGGATGGAACAAGAACGCGAGCGGGGAATTACTATAACATCAGCCGCTATAAGCTGTCAGTGGAAGGACCATCTAATCAATATTATCGATACCCCCGGACACGTAGATTTCACTGCAGAAGTAGAACGCAGCCTCCGGGTTCTTGATGGCGGCGTTGTCGTCTTTGATGCAGTAGCAGGCGTCGAACCGCAATCTGAGACCGTATGGCGTCAGGCTGACAGGTATCGGGTGCCCCGAATCTGTTTCGTCAACAAAATGGACCGAACCGGCGCTGATTTTAACAATACAATAGCGATGATTAAAGATCGACTTAAAGCTAATCCGGTATCGCTCCAGATTCCGATCGGCTCTGAGTCATCGTTCCAGGGCGTTATTGACTTGATAGAAAACAAAGCATGGATATTCGAGGATGACATTGATAAAAAACCTATCGAGATTCCAATACCTGAAAAGCTGGCGGGTCCGACCCTCGACTATCGTGAGCAGATGATTGAACAAATCGCCGAGCACGACGAATACTTGATGGCAGCTTATATCGAAGGCACTGAAATAAGTATCGAAGATATAAAAGCAGCAATAAGGCGAGCAACTCTTTCTACCAGAATAGTGCCTGTGTTTTGTGGTAGTGCGATAAAAAATAAAGGAATACAACCTGTATTGGACGCCATCGTCGATTATCTTCCTTCTCCAACAGACGTACCTCCGGTGCAAGGTATCGATCCCAAAACCGAAAACATCAGTACGCGGACAGCCGAGGACAATACGCCTTTCTCCGCCCTTGCCTTTAAAATAGTCGCCGATCCGTTTGTCGGACGCCTTGTTTATCTGCGAGTTTACTCCGGTAGATCGAAAGCCGGTTCAATGGTGAATAATGCCAGTCGTAAAACCAAGGAAAGGATAGGAAGACTGCTCCGCATGCACGCCAATCAGCGCGAAGAAGTTGATGAGATACACGCCGGAGACATCATTGCTGCTGTTGGTCTGAAAAATACCTTTACCGGCGATACTATATGTGATATCGCTCATCCGATTGTGCTGGAGAACATTACATTCCCCGAGCCCGTTATTTCCGTCGCAATTGAACCCAAGACCAAAGCAGATCAAGATAGGATAGGCAACGCGCTCAATAACCTGGCCGATGAAGATCCCACCTTTAAAACCCGCTACGACCAGGATACAGGTCAGACCATACTTTCGGGTATGGGAGAATTGCATCTTGATATTATCGTCGACAGACTGTTGCGCGAATATAGAATAAATGCCAAAATCGGCAAACCACAGGTAGCCTATCGTGAAACCATAACGATGCAGATAAAGTCCGAAGCCAGATTCGTCAAACAGACGGGAGGTCATGGGCAGTATGGGCATGTATTACTGGAATTAGAACCGCTTGAGACGGGAAAGGGTTTCGAATTCGTGAACAAGATCCAGGGCGGTGTCATACCAAAGCAATATATCGCCGCCATTGAACAGGGAATACGCGAGTCGATGGAATGTGGTACGATAGGCGGGTACCCCATCGTCGATATAAGAGCAACGGCCTACGATGGCAGCTATCACTCAGTAGATTCTTCTGATATCGCGTTTAAAATGGCAGGATCAATGGCCCTGAAAGAGGGCGTCAAAAAAGCCAATCCCGTTCTTCTCGAACCTATTATGAAAATGGAAGTAGCAACCCCAAAGGAATTCCTTGGAGACATTATCAGCGATCTCAATTCCAGAAGGTCCAAGGTTGAGGCCATCGAGTTGAAAGCATGGACTCATACGATATGCTGCTTTGTACCCCTGTCGGAGACGTTTGGTTACGCTACCGTTTTAAGATCGATTAGCCAGGGCAGGGCTACCTATTCCATGGAATTTCATCGTTATCAGGAAATACCCAGAAATATCGCCGAAAAAATAATTTCGAAAACTCACAGTTAGTGTCCAGCATTTACATTCCACTCAAATAACGCACTCAATTAAACTCATATATGCCTAAATACTATCCAGTACCATTTTCCCCCCAATTACTACCATAAATCGCTATTCATATCTCGAAGCAACTACGTTAATGTTTGATCAGAAAAGTATAGGTTCAACGTATCGTTGCTAAACAGATTTTTCTATGTTTAAAACCAAGGAGTAAAACTAAGAGCGATCTATGGCAAAGACAAACAATCCAAAGCCAAAAACGGCTGCACATACAACTAAGGTTGACGATTCGGCCAAGGTGCCAATCCATGCTGATCCCTATTTTCAGGCACTTATCGAAAATATCTCTGATGGCATTATCATCCTCAATCAAGACGCTACAATACGCTATGAGAGCCCGCGGCTTCACCGGATACTCGGCTTCTCACCTGAGGAACGGGAAGGGAAAAGCCAACTTGAATTCGTGCATCCTGACGATCTAGGCAAGGCTTCCCAGTTATTTGAAACACTGCTGGAGAAGCCAGGCTATACAACACACACTGAAGTTCGTGCCATTCATAAGAACGGTACGTGGCGAACACTCGAGGTCATCGGCAAAAATTGTATCCACGAACCTCATATAAATGGAATCGTGGTAAATTTCCGTGATATCACCGACAGTAAAATCGTTGAAGGTGATCTGAAAATTAAAGAGAGTGCTATCGAAAACACGCTTCATGCGGTAGCAATTGCAGATATGAGTGGAAAGATCACCTATGTGAATCAGGCATGCCTGCGAATGTGGGGTAATGATCAGAAGGATGAACTTACCGGAAAACCCTACTGGGTGCTGCTCGATGCTAAAGATAGAGTCGAAGAAATCCTTGAATCAATGACCAGCCAAGGGAAATGGGAAGGTGAGATTTCAGCTTACAGAAAAGACGGCGAAGAACTTCATATTCTCGTCTCATCGAATGTAATGAACGATGATAATGGAGAACCAATTCAAATCGTTTCGTCCTTCATCGATATCACCGAACGCAAAAAGGCGGAGTATGCGCTTCGCGAAAGCGAACAGCGATATCGCCTTATCACGGATAATGTGACGGACGTCATATGGACAAGGGATATGAACCTGGCACTTACCTATATTAGTCCTTCTGTTCATATTACATCCGGCTACACACCCGACGAATACATGAATAAGTCGCTCGAAGAAATTATGACACCTGCTTCCGTTGAACTATGTATAGAAAGTTTTACGCAAGCACTCGAAAATGAACAGGATGAAACGAAAGACAATCCCGAGTGCGTTACTGTAGAACTCGAATTCTACAATAAAGACGATCCAAATACGACAAGGTGGGCAGAGCAGAGGATGGCCTTCATCCGTGACGACGATGGGAATCCTCTGGGCATTGTCGGGGTCTCGCACGATATCACAGAACGTAAAAAGGCTGAGGACGCAATCAAAGAAGCAGAGCGCAGGTACAAGGCTATCTTTGAAAATCAGCTTCAGATGGTATTTATCCACGACGGCGAAGGCAAGTTTATCGATGCTAACGAAACAGCGATACAAAAAATGGGCTGGTCTAGGGAGGAACTGGAATCAGGTCTGGTCAATTTCACGAATATAATCTATCCAGACGATATAGAGAATGCATACAAAGCAGTCCTGGATATAATCGCCAATGGCGAAATGAAAAATGCCCTTGAATTCAGACTAGTTACCCGTTCAGGCGAAATACTGTGGATCGAGACTTTTCAAATTCCCCTTGAAATAACACCGGAGAAATATGTTGGACTTGGATTGGCCATGGATATTACTGAGCGTAAGAAGGCAGAAGAAGCACTACGCAGCAGTGAACAACAGCTTAAGGAAATCTTCGACAACGTCAGCGACATGGTATTCCTTATCGACCAGAATGGTAAGTACATTAACGTAAATAGAAGATCAATTGATATTTTTGGCATCGATCCCGACGATATGATCGGACGCCACTTTTCAGAATTCAACTATCTGCCTAAAGAAGCGCTGGAAAAGGTTACCAAGGAATGGGCAGAAGCAATGTCCTGTGGCGAGAGGATGTCAACAGTTGAAGCACAAGCGCGGCATGTTAATGGTCGCGAAATACACGCTGAAGTTTCGTTGCAGTACCTAACATCAGGTGATGGCAGCGTAATCGGGCATATAGGAATGATACGTGACAGCACTAAGCGCATTGAAGCCGAACAAGCCGTGCGCGCCAGTGAAAAGCGCTTTAAAGAGATCTTCGATAACGTAGCTGACGTCATCATTTATGTTGATGATAAAGGTAATGTCAAAAACATCAATGAAAGTGCGTTTTCCGTTATCGGTTATACGCCCGATGAACTGATCGGACGAAACATATTCGAAATGGACATATTTGACAAGGAAAAAATGGCGGAAATAAGCTCGCTCTATGCGGAATGTATTACACAGCGCAAGGCAGTATCACCTGTCATGGAATGTTCTCTGCATCATAAAAATGGTTCCACCGCCACTGTGGAAATAAAAACCAGTATTGTAAATGGGCAAGATGATAAGCTCGAAGGATTTCTCAGTATTGTTCGAGATATCACCGAGCAGAAAAAAGCTGAGGAAATACTGAGAGATCGAGAATATAGTTTAAACAAAGCGCAGGAGCTTGCCCATGTGGGCAGCTATGAATGGAACCTGCGTACGGGATCATTTAAGGTCTCGGATGAAATGCGTCGTATCTATGGTTTAACTATAGACTCTAATGAATCCATCGAAGCTATCTGGGGAGCAACCGTCCATCCTGAAGACGCCCTCAATATGAATATAGCAATAGAGGAATTGGTAACGGGAGTCAGTGCAAAACCATTCGAATATCGCATTATTAGACCTGACAATGAAATACGCTGGATATTGGCAACAAAGCCTGAGGTAAAGAAATATACTGCCGATAATAAACCTGAAATTATCATAGGCTCAATCCAGGATATCACTGATCGTAAAAATGCGGAAAAGGAGCTGCTGGAGAGCGAACAGCGATTCAAAGAAATATTCAATAATGCAAGTGATCAAATAATCTTTATTTCAAACGAAGGGATTATTGAGAACGTAAATCAGAGATCATTCGATGTGTTCGGATATCCACCGGAAGAATTGATCGGACGTAATTTCATGGAACTCAACATAGTAGAACCGGAAGAAATGGAACGCATTGTTTCCATTTTGGGTGAGTCGGATACGGACCAGCATGTGCAGAATCTTGTCGAGGTTAAAGTCAAGCACAAAGACGGGCACAAGATGTTTACAGAAGTAAATACGAGAACTGTCACCACTGCTGACGGGGAAAAAGTAGGCCTGCTAAGTTTGATCCGTGATATCACCGAGCGCAAGGAAGCTGAGCGTGCAGTCCGTGACAGCGAGGCGCAGTATCGTCTTCTCGCTGAACACGTTAACGACGTCATCTCTATCATGGATATGGATCTCAATTACCTGTATCTCAGTCCTTCTATTGAGCGTTTACGAGGATATACAGTTGAGGAAGCGAAGTCGCAAAAACCGGAAGAGACAATGACCAAGGAATCTCTGGATAGAATTTTTACAGAGACTATGAACCAGTTTGCCGCCGAGTTATCAGGTGAAAAAGATCCCAATAGAACGTGGTCAGTAGAAGTGGAAATGTTCTGCAAAAACGGCTCAAAAAAATGGGTCGATATGAGTATGTCTTTCCTGCGCGATGATAATGGGAACGCCACCGGATTGCTAACCTCCACACGTGATGTTACGGAGCGACATTTTGCTCAAGAATCATTGGAACGAAGGACACAACAAATCCTGGCGATACAAAAGATCATTTCCTCTATACAAAGCACCATGGCGCTTAAAGAAGTTCTTCAAATTATCTCGGATGCTGCTCTTCAAAGTCTGGAATTCGACCATTCATTCATTATGTTAATGGACAAAAGTACCAATGTTACCCGAGGAGAGGTTTTCAATACCAGCGGTAGCATGGGCACTATTTCCAGCATAGAAGAGATCATCAGCCAGTCGCTTACGGCACTGGAAATACCGATGGATCACGGTATAAGTGATGCCGTAGATAGGATGTTGGAGAAAAAAGACATTATTACGCATTATTTACGAGAAGTTGCTCAACCTGCACTTACTGCCGAAGAAAGCGATTCCATACAGGAGCTACTGGGTGCACAGACAATAGTCTGTGTACCCATGTACGCTAAGGACAACCCTGTGGGCATTCTTATTGTTTTTACCGCCAAGTACGAGATTACAGGCGTTGACATGGAATCCCTGTGGCTACTTGCAGATCAGGCAGGCATAGCCATCGATAATGCTCAGTTGAATGAGGAATTAGAGGAGCGTGTTAACGAACGCACATTGCAGTTGCAGGCAGCCAACAAAGAACTCGAATCCTTCGCGTACTCGCTAGCTCATGACCTGCGTACGCCACTTCGAGGCATCGATGGTTTTAGCCAGGTTCTACTAGAAGATTACTCGGACATCATTGATGAAGAAGGTAAAAACCATCTACAACGCGTTCGTTCAGCCAGTCAACGTATGTCGCGCATCATTGACGACATTCTTCACCTTCTCAAATTGAGTAGAACAGAAATGAAGCATGAAAACGTCGACCTCAGTCAAATAGCACGATCCATATGTGATGATCTCAGAGAAAGTGATCCCGATCGTAAAGCAACATTCATCATCAACTCGGGACTAGAAACATATGGTGATGTGCAGATGATACGTGAGGTTCTGGAAAACTTGTTAGGTAACGCCTGGAAATTTACCATCAAACAGGAAAATGCGGTAATTGAATTCGGTTCTTTTACAGATAACAATGTGGATATCTTTTTTGTTCGCGATAATGGCGTTGGTTTCGACATGAAGTATACCGATAAACTGTTTCATCCGTTCCAGCGTTTGCATTCCCCCAAAGAATTTGATAGTGCCGGTATAGGACTGGCAACAGTGCAGCGTATTATAAACCGTCATAAAGGACAAGTGTGGGCTGAGGGAGCTATTGATAACGGTGCCACTTTTTACTTTACCCTTTAACAAGGAGGAGAAAATGAACGAGAAAATAATCCTGTTAGTGGAAGACAACCCTGATGATGAAGCTTTAACATTACGGGCGTTGAAGAAAAACAACGTACTTAACGAAGTTATTGTTGCCCGTGATGGGGTTGAGGCGCTCGATTACCTTTTCGGTGAAGGTGCTTACGCCGGTCGCGATACAACTATCCTGCCAGAGGTAATTCTACTCGACCTTAACCTTCCCAAGGTTAACGGATTAGAGGTGCTGCAGCGAATACGATCTGAGAAACGCACAAAGCTGCTTCCCGTAGTCGTGCTTACTTCTTCCAAGGAAGAGCGCGATATGGTTGCCAGCTATGATCTCGGCGCCAACAGCTATATTCGCAAGCCTGTGGACTTCATTGAGTTCGGTCAGGCAGTACAGCAACTTGGACTTTACTGGCTTATTCTCAATCAAACTGCGCCAAAGGCAGCCACGGTTTAACATGAGTATTCCGCTAAGAGTACTGATTGTCGAAGACTCCGAAGATGATGCTATCCTGCTGATTCGGGAGCTTAAACGGGGCGGTTATGAAGTCACTTTTGAGCGGGTCGAAACACTGGAAGACATGAATCTAGCTCTGGAGACCCAGGATTGGGATATCGTCCTCTCCGATTATTCTATGCCTCACTTTAGCATGTCCGCTGCCCTAACTCTGGTTAAGGAGAAGAAACTGGATATACCCTTCGTCATTGTTTCCGGCGCTATCGGGGAAGAGGCTGCAGTGTCCGCCATGCGTGCGGGCGCACATGACTACGTCATTAAAGGCAACATGGCCCGCCTAATACCCGTCATTGAGAGGGAACTGCGTGAAGCGGAGATGCGTCGAGAGCATCGACAAATGGAAAATGAAAAAAAGCAGATAGAGCAACAGCTTCAACTTGCAGGCAGACTTGCCGCCGTAGGCGAACTCGCAGCCGGTGTAGCCCATGAATTGAATAATCCTCTTGCAGCAGTTCAGGCATATTCCGAGCTGCTAGCCTCCAGAAAAGATCTCGATGAATCGATAAAAAAGGACATCGATACGATATACAGAGAGGCCCAGCGAGCTACCAAAATAACCGGCAATCTACTCTCGTTCGCGCGCAGGCACAGACCAGAAAAAAGCATTATGTCAATAAATGAAGCGATTATCCAGAGTGTTGAATTACACTCGTATCGGATGAACGTTAATAATATTGAGGTAGCCACTGAGTTGTACCCCGATCTTCCGTACACTCTGGCGGATTTCGGTCAGATGCAGCAGGTATTTGTAAACCTTATTACAAATGCAGAGCAGGCTATGACGGAATCACATGGCAAAGGGAAACTCACAATTAAGACAAAAGTTGTAAACAACATGATTCATATCACCTTCACCGACAACGGACCTGGTATACCGGATGAAAACCTTGAAAGGATATTTGATCCTTTCTTCACTACAAAAGAGGTGGGAAAAGGAACAGGGCTTGGCCTTAGTATATGTTTTGGTTTAATTCAGGGTCACAACGGCCGATTATATGCCACGAACAATCCAGAAGGAGGAGCCACTTTTATCATAGAGGTCCCAGTGATTATGGAAATGAGTTCGGCCATAGATAACACGAATAGTTCGGATGTTATAAATTAGAACATTGCTATAACATTACTCTTGGTTTATCTCACTCCATGTCTCCTTATCTTACCTTTAGTACCATTTTCCCCGTAGGTATCACCATAAAGAGGTATTTAACTCTACCATCGCATGCATTAATGTTTAAATGGGAATATATGTTAGCAGGAATTATGTACGAAGTTATTATGTAAAGTTCGTTGGCAATGAGCTGGTAGTTCCACAGCGTTCTAATACATCACAGGCGGACTTACTGATTTGAAGAACAAAAGGCAGAGGTCGAAAAAGAGCAAAGCTGCGATACTGATAGCTGACCGCGATGAATCTATCAGAACCAGCATCTATAATACGCTACAGGCACAAGGATATACCTGTTCGGTAGCTGCAAATAAAGAAGAAATCCTGGAAACAGCAGCGGCGCAAAACTTTGACGTCATAGTACTGGACATAGAAATCCCAGGCCTGTCGGGTATCGACATTCTTCCCCAGCTTATCACCGACCACCCTGATACCTGCGTCGTTATGACGTCTACTATTGAAAATACCCAAACAGCTGTTGAGGCAATTCAGCTCGGCGCTTCTGACTATATAGCTAAACCATTGGATATCGATGTATTCGAACAGAGAGTCGACAAGGTACTGGAAAGAAAAAAACGTGCTGATAAACGTGGTACCAGCGAACTATCCCAAGCAAATCGTGCTTTACGCGAGTCCGAAAACAGGTTCCGCCTGCTCTCGGAAGCAATGAGCGATGGATTCTTCGTCGTTCAGGACTCTAAAATAATCTTTGCTAATGAAAAATGTGCCCAGATGCTTGATTATACCGCCCGCGAAATTACTGGAAAAACTGTCCAAGAATTGACATCGCCCGAATTAATCGACGATCTTAGAGAAATATATACACAGAGATTGCACTGCAATGCGGCACCTGAAGTCTATGAGTTGGAATTACCCAGCAAAGAAGGACGATTAATCCCCATCGAGCTAGGCGTGCGCCTAATTACCCACCGAGGAAGACCCGCTACTTCAGTAATCATCAGAGATGTAACAGAACGTAAAGTAGCAGAGGAAACGCTCAAAGGACGGGAAATCTATTTTCAGAAGCTGATAGATAATGCCTTTGACGGCGTTTGCGTCTTCAATAGCGATGGCTCAATACGATACTTAAGTCCGGTGGTATACCATATCTTTGGATATGATCAAGACTACAATTCAGAAGAAGAAGACGTCTTTCAATCCGTCCATCCGGATGATATTTCTCAAGCAATGGAAAGTTTTGAATATCTGCTTCGTAATCCTGGTGCCTCAATACAAACCATAGTACGAATTAAACACAACAACGGTGAATGGTTAAGCTGTGAGTTTAGGGGAATAAATCTTGAGAACGACCCTGCCCTTCATGGCACCCTGATAAACATTCGTGATATCACCAGACAGAAGCAGGCCGAAGAGGCTTTAGCTGAAGCCGAAATGCGCTTCCGAATGCTGGCGGAGAATGCAACAGATATTATCTGGACTCGAGATCTGGATCTGCGCACAACCTATATAAGTCCAGCAGTGACAAGAATGCGTGGCTTTTCGGTAGAAGAAGCGCAAAACCAGAGTATTCATGAAACGATGCCACCGGAATCAGCAAATATCGCTGTAAATACGCTGTTCGAAGAGCTTGAAAAGGAAAAAATCGGACAACGGGATCGATCACAAATAAAGACCCTCGAGCTTGAGCTGTATCATAAAGATGGTTCTACTATTTGGACCGAAGTAAACATAGGTTTTTTACACGATCCTGACGGAAAACCTACTGGCCTCATTGGCATAACACGTGATATCAGCGAACGCAAACAGGCAGAGGAAGCGCTGCGAGAAAGTGAAGAGCGATATCGTCTGTTAGCAGAAAACGTTACCGATGTCATCTGGATTCTAGACCTTGATCTAAACTATCAATATCTCAGTCCTTCTGTTGAGCGTTTGCGCGGCTTCACCGTCGAAGAGGCAATGGCACAAACGGTAGAAGAGAGTCTGACGCCTGATTCTTTGCAGAAGGCTATAGAGCTTCTCTCAAAGGAAATGGCTCTGGAGAAATCTGTTGACAAGAGACTAAACAGAAATGGAACTCTCGAACTGGAGATGATATGTAAGGACGGTTCTACCGTTTTAACAGAAACGACAGCTACGTTCCTACGCGATCATGATGGGAACGCTACAGGAATTCTTGGCGTATCGCGAGATATTACCGAGCGAAAAAAAGCGGAAGAGGCAACCCTTGAGGCGGAAAGGCGTTACAAGGCAATCTTCGATAACACGCTGCAAATGGTATTTATCCACGACCATGATGGTCGCTTTCTGGACGCCAACGATCATGCGCTGACACGAGTAGGTTACACAAGAGAAGAGATGGCGAACCTCTACTTCCAGGATATTATTCATCCTGATGACCTTCCTAAAGCGCTGAATGCCATCTTGGATGTTATGTCAAATGGTCCGATGCGCTATATTTTAGAACTCCGTGTAAATACAAAATCCGGAGACATACTATGGGTTGAAGCTTTTGTCATTCCCATCGAATTAACCAAAACTACATATATAGGACTTGGTATTGCCATTGACATTACGGAGAAAAAACGTGCCGAAGAAGCTCTCACAAAAAGCACTCATCAGATAATGGCTATCCAGGAAGTAACCACCTCTATTCTAAGTACGTTCGATCTAAAAGAAATATTACAACGAGTTTCAGACGCTATTGTCAACAACCTGGACTTCGAACACTCGTTTATTTTCCTGCTGGACGAAGAACGCAACATACATCGGGGAACAACCTATTCAACACGAGCAGGTGAAGAACTGGTTAGTAGCGTCGAGGAAATAATTCGACAAGCTTTAACACAGATCGAAATTCCTAATATCAGAGGTTACAGCAACGGAGTTAATATGTTACTCACTGGTGAGATACATATTACAAATTTGATGAGCGACATTGCTTCACCACCATTCACCAAAGATGAGTGCGATGCGATGCAACAGCTTATCGGCGCCAATACATGGGTCAACTTGCCATTCTTTGTGGAAGACAAGCTCTACGGTTCAATTCTTGCATTTACGGCACAGGAGGATATCAGTATAGAAAGTCTGGAACCGCTACAGCTTCTAGCTGATCACGTAGGTATAGCAATAGAAAAGGCTAAACTTTTCCAGGAGACTATCGCCCGGGCTGAGGAGCTGAAGAAATCAGAAGAGGAGATACGCCGGCTTAACGAAGACCTCGAACAGCGTGTTATCGAACGAACAAAACAGCTCGAAGCAGCAAACAGCGAGCTTGAATCCTTTGCATATTCGGTTTCACATGATCTACGGGCTCCATTGCGAAGTATAGACGGTTTCAGTCAACTGCTGCTGGAGGATTACTATGAAACGTTAGGTGATCAAGGGAAGGACTATATAAAGAGAGTAAATTCCAATACCAAACGTATGACCCAGTTGATTGATGGTATCCTCGATATGTCCCGAACTACCAGCGGCGAATTGAATCATGAATTGGTAGATCTCAGCGAACTTGCCAGATCGATTGCCGAGGAATTCAAACATCACGAACCGGATCGTAATGTAAAATTTGTGATCACACCGGGATTAGTGGTTAACGGCGACAATCGGCTGCTACGGGCGGCCATGCAGAACTTATTAGGCAACGCCTGGAAATTCACAGGCAAGTGCGCGTATGCTGAGATCGAGTTCGGGTGCATTCACAGCAACGGCAGTACTGTATACTACGTCCGCGATAACGGAGCCGGTTTCGATATGGCCAACGCAGACAAGCTATTTGGTACGTTCCAAAGGCTGCATACAAGCGAAGAGTTCGATGGTACCGGAATAGGCCTGGCAACGGTGCAGCGCATTATACACAGGCATGGCGGCAAAGTATGGGCTGAGGCAACGGTTGATAAAGGGGCAACCTTTTACTTTACATTAACATAAAGGAGTATCATGGGTACAAAAATGACTCTCTTGGTCGAAGACAACGCTGACGACGAAATGTTAACGTTGCGCGCGATGCGGAAAAACGGAATAGAAACAGAAGTAGTCGTAGCACGAGATGGAGCTGAAGCTCTTGAATTTCTCTTTGGCCATGGGAAATATGCTGACAGGGATACGAAGACTATGCCGGAGGTCATTCTTCTAGACCTCAACCTGCCCAAAGTGAGCGGTCTTGAAGTGCTCAAACGTATACGCGATGATCAGCTTACAAAATTCATACCGGTTGTGATCCTCACATCTTCAAAGGAAGACCGTGACCTCATAGAATCATATGATCTGGGGGCAAACAGCTACATACGAAAACCTATTGATTTCGTTGAGTTTGGCGAGACTGTACAGCAATTGGGTACCTACTGGCTCTCGCTAAACGAATCGCCACTGCTGAAAAAAGGGGGTAGACAAAATGGCTACACCACTTAGAGTTTTAATCATAGACGATTCAGAAGACGATGCTTTATTATTGATGCGCGGATTGAAACGCGGCGGATTTGAGACTAATTCAAACCGCGTCGATACTGCGGAGGAGGTAGCGGAGGCGCTCGAAAAACAGACGTGGGACTTCATTCTTTCGGACTTTAATATGCCTCACTTCACATCATCTTCCGCTTTAGACATGTTGAAGGAAAAAGGTATACACACACCGCTCATTGTAGTATCTGGAGCTATTAGCCCGAGAGATGAAGAGGAGGTGATTCGACAAGGAGCACTGGCGTACATTACTAAGGATCAAATCGATGATCTTATCGCACTGATTACAAAGAGACTTGAAAAGAATTAATCTTCTTATTAGACCTTCTCCACTTCTTTTTCAGGGAATGCCATCTCATAGCCAGCTCTACGAGCCCTTATTACAAGCCAACCTCTAGGATATTCCTGACCCCAATAACTTCACCCACCAGCTACTGATATTACTATCAAGCTTCTGTTTGACCCTTCCCTTTTCAAATCCAGTCATCACCGATCTCCTCGTTACTTCCGCCCGCTCAGTACAGCCGGCATATCCATATCCGTTGTTATTACTCCCTCAATAAGCAAATCGGCAATTTCGTCGTCCGAAAGCCTTAAAACCTCTTTGAATACATATTCATTATCCTCACCTAAACAGGGTCCCGGCTTACTGATTTTGCATGGTGTCTTCGAGAGCCGATATGCAGGTGAATGATAGGCGTGCGTGCCAATTACTCTATGTTGCAGGAAACGGAAGTGTTCTCTATGTTGCAATTGTGGATCGTTGAAAAGGTCCTCCGCAGTCTCAACGATCCCGGCCGGTACCCCCGCTTCCTGAAGCAGATGTACGAGTTCTTCAGCATGGTAATTCTCTGTCCATCCCCCAATGAGTGTCTCCAGCTCGTTCTCGTTCTCTTTTCTGCCCAGCACCGTTGCTAATTTTGGGTTGCAGGTCCAATCTGGATTTCCCATCACAGAACAGAGAGCCTCCCACTCAATATCACCAGGAACAGCGATAGCAATCCATCGATCTTGCTCACTACATGGAAACAGACCGTGGGGAGCCATATAGGGATCACGGTTGCCCATACGGCTGGCCACACGCCCGTTAATAATGTAGTCCAGCACCAGTGGCGACAAGAAGTTAACACCTACCTCCACCTGTGATTGATCAAGATACATCCCCTTGCCAGTCCTGCGCCGGTAGAGCAGAGCCGCAACAAGATTGGTG
>Ga0180433_10003983_pt1 | contig 21076 bp, 16 predicted proteins | sample SS_ome_8_FD_132980 | JGI IMG/M metagenome (GOLD analysis project Ga0180433, IMG submission 132980) | Hypersaline lake sediment archaeal communities from the Salton Sea, California, USA - SS_1_D_1 metaG | ecosystem: Environmental > Aquatic > Non-marine Saline and Alkaline > Hypersaline >... | reverse complement strand
TGAGGCCAAAGGTACAGGTATTGATGTTACAAATCCGCTTGATGGGGGTGGTACACTATGCTCCGGAATACCCGGTACACATTGCTCCAGAATAGGTGGTACAGTTTGCTCCAGAAAACTCACTCCGTCCGCCTTGTCTTCAGCTCGCTCACGACAATTGATAGAGGTGCCCTATAAATTGATCGGGGTGAACATTCCGGATGGAGCCTTCAATGTTTAGGAAGCAAGGTAATATGGACAGAGAGTGTTTGATGGGTGAGTTTATTTGACCTAATGGCTAATGGGATTTCCCTCTTTTCCAAGCTCATTGCCAGTATTGCCCTTGAGGACAGCCGCTCATTTTTCTGCCCCGCGTAACGTGTATGCGGCTACGTTCTTCCCACCGAATTCAAGAGGGTCTATCTTCTGTAACTGTTGACGGATCACCGTGCGCATCTGCACGGCGGGACGCAGGCAGTATCGATTGAAATCCTTCCTGTCGATGCCTTCTGGCTCAGTGACGTGCGGAAACAGCAGTTTTAGATAGGCCGTGCACAACCGTAAAATTGCTTCCGTGTCGCGTGTGTCCGCTTCTAGAGGATAAGTTACTAACCTTTCAACAACATGCCGATAAATCAGTGTTTCCGCAGGCTGGCGCAGGAGATGCATTATTTCAGACAAATACTCTGTGTTAAGCGCCCAACCGTTGATTTTCAGGTTCTCATTCATGCGCGGAATGTAGCGCCCCCGGATAAAACCGTGGAATCGGTCCAGTAATGCTGACTCATGAAAAACTTCCGGCAGCCGCTGGAACATGTCTCTGGTTTCATCCATTTCTGTTTGCGGGATGTTCCCCAGCAGGATGACACCGGCCCCGCCAATGATACGGTTCTTGCCGACCGTGATCTCTCCACTTTCCATGTAGGCTTTCAGCCCGCCTTGCATCTCGCTAGGGTCGTTGAATTTAATCGACTGGATTTCGTCCAATGCCACAAAGTCATTCGACGCTATTAGACCGGGGCTTTTCCCATTGATGTCACCGAACATCTTCGCCCGCGTCAGTGTTCCCCCGCTTACGAGCCAGCCGTATTTTCCTACTCGCCCGAACAGATACGACTTGCCCGTTCCCTTGGGTGCTAGCTCCACCAGATTAAGTCGCGGTTCGATAAACGGTAGTAGGCGTGTCAGCACAGTGTGCTTCTGTATCCAATCTTCGTATCCGTCCGGGTTGTAATCAATAGCTCCCAACACAATGTCGATCCACTCCTCAGCATTGAACTGACTGCGAGCCTCCCTATAGGCATCCAGATCAATTGTGTACGGACAGAAATTCTTGTATTCTAGGAGCGTGAAGCATCCTCGCGGATTCTCTCCGTCCGGACCTCTGTACCCTAGTTGTACAAGCCCCCAGCCCCCAGCCGTTTTCACAACATCATCTTTGATTCGGTTCCAGACATAATCCTCGAGCAGCGTTTCAGTATGCCTAAGCCCCAATTCTGGAATCGCAAACGTATACTCGTCTGACCGCACACTGAATTGAATTTCAATTTTAGCCAGAAACTTCTTTGTGCGCCCCTCACTTCGCGCCATATCCTTCAATTCCAGCAAATTTTCCCGGCGCGGGATGATTTCGTATATGTATTTTCGCAAAGCCTCAGCATCGTGGATTCTACCGTCGGACTCAGCTTTTCGCTTCAATATCCAATCTCGCAAAAACGACGGAATCGACGCAGCTTTAAAGATCGCCACGATGTTTGGATCTTTATAGACCGTCGTTTCCGGGAATGCCACACGCAATTTTATAGTGTCTGTCATAATTTTAAAATCTTTGAAACTATATATCAAAATCGTCTTTCTCAACAATCTGTGCACGTTTGACACATGTCTTCGTCTTTGGCACGAACAGTCCTTTCCTTGAGAAAACTACAACTGGCACCAGTTGCTCTTCCAGAGTTGCCCCTCCATGCAATTCAAAGCCTTGTCCGCCCCCCTTCTTTGGTAGCCGGTTATACCCTCGCACAACCCAATATCTACCATCCAATGTTTCGTCCATTTCCGGCGGACATTCGCCTTGCTGCGCACGCTCTCTGTAGCGCCAATCAGCGATTTCCGCACCAGTCTCACAGGTAATCGTCTCAGCCATCCTCGGTTCTGCCTGCCATGCCAACATTGCAAGTCGTGAACTCCCGTGGTCTGCTGTTACAAGCACCCGCTCATACTGTACTAGTCCCTCCGCCACGTTTGGCAATACCTCGCTACCAATCACATCCAGCGCTGCAGCCAGATTCTCCTCTGAGCGCCGCACTTCGTGTGCCTCAACGCCATTATGCGCTATATTGTCGAAGCGCTTGATGTCCGGCAACCGCCGCGCGACGTCAGGCCAATTAATTTTGTTGAACTTCGTTGATGTTGGCAAATACGCCTTACCGATTTGAATGGTATCCACGCCTATATTCTTCTTATTCGCCAGAGTTACCAACATTGGCAGCCACTCCGCGCCCATCGCGTCCACCATTAGCAATGCGCACTCATTGTCTGAAGCATACAGTTGCACCAGCGAGCCCCGTGATTGCACTGAACTCGGAGGAGCTATCCGTTGCACAATTTCGCAAAACTTCGGCGTGACGCGGTCAGCCATTTTCAGTTCGCGGTATTCCCTGAAATAATTTTCCAACTCAGTGTCACCGAAAACGGGATCCGTGTTCAAATATGCTTCCGTTTCTGGATAAACGTTTTTTACGGCATTCGATACAAGACCGTCCGCCGCACAACGTCGCAGTAATTCCGCCCGTTCCGCGTTCGTTTCGCAGTTCAACCACGGTGCGACTAGCGACGTGGATTCGCCCTTACAACGCGAGATGAATTGCAAGATGGCTGCACCAGACATTATAACACCCGCTTCTTTTATGGCACTTCTGCGTTCGTCAGCATGATCTAACGATTTATCCAGCCATTCTGCCGCGCCCGTTACGTACATAGAGCGGAAGTTGCTGGCGAGTACTCCCTCTTGCCTTGCGATAAAATCAAGGTAACTTCCTTTGGGAGCAACGTGTTTAAGCAGCCAAAGTACTGCCTCGCGTTCCGCACCCATACGCTCATCAAACACGCGCAAGACATTTTTTGCGACTTCACCTTCTGGAAAAAACAACGTCTTAAGCGTTTCTGACAGCGTTTTCCCCGTACCTTCTTTACCTCGGCCGCACATCCATCGCAAAGCATCTTCAGACAATCCGACATCTTTCACGCCGTAAAAAACGCGAGCGAAATCCCACAGACACACTACCTGCTGAACTTCGGCATTAAGTCCCGCCAATTCCCTGCCATCTGAAGCTACAACAATTCGCCGGACAGTGCTGTCGTTCGGATGTTCTTCAGTATATTGCAAATACTTCTGAAATGTTTCGCACGCTTCTGGGATGAAGGATGCCAAATCGTCCCCAACCAGCATTACCTCCGTAGAGCCAGTGATTTTTGCTGTTTGTTCAGGAACGACCGTCAAATCTGCCGATTGGTTGGGGACGAACTGCGGTAAGACATTTTCTTCATCAATTTCAATCAGATGCTTCCCTTGGCTGTAGCGCGGGTTGGGGAAAACATCCTTGAGTATTGATTCCGTGCCGTCATTGCTCAGCAAAAAACAGACCGCTTCCAGCCCTGACTCACCATCCATCCATTCGCGTAAAGCAACAATTGCAGCCCGTTTATTCTCGTCTGTTAACAATGCAAGGTAGCCAGGCATTCCTAACAATACCAAAGTCTTGCCCTTTGTCGCCTGCGCTGTCATGGCTTCGCGCATCCTCCTGAAAACTTCGTCAGGCATCGGGAGCCATGCGTTTTCCATCACCAGATTGCTCAAACGCAACTCAATGGCGCCGTGCTTTCGGTAGAACCGGCGCAACTTTGTCCAGTTCTCTCCCGGAGGGACAGTCACCACTCGCACTTTAGCCTCGGCAAGGGGATTTTTGATGTATTCGCAATACTCGTTCAGTGTCATGGTTTTACTCAAGCATTGAAAGTCCTACATCGGGAATTTGATCAATCAGCTTCAGGAGCAGTTCCTTCGCCTCTGCATCTGAAAGCATAGTAACCTTTTCTGCAGCCTGCTTCCGTGCATGAGAGTCATATCCCTGCTTGACGAAAGCCTCGACTGTTTCGCGAAGCCTTTCGTCCATCAGCCACCGGTTCGGTGCGTCCCCCAATTTTCTGTACAACCAATCGCTCAGTTCTTCGACATTGAACCCTATTTTTTTATATCGCTCAGTTAATACCCGTTTGAGGAATTTTTCACGTGCCGTGCCTAGATCCACAAATGCGCCCTCTTTTTCAAGTTTGTCATACACGGAATGAAGGCGTTCTGACGATACGCTCCCTGGATCCGTGACCGCATCGACGATGCCCTTAGCATCGTCCACTGTCAAGACGCATTCTGCAGGTAGCTTGTATTCGTGGCTCCAAATGTCAGGCGATGCCGTATCTGTGCGTTTGCACCACAACGCCTTCACCTGCTTGGAAACCAGTGTCCGGCTGTATTCCTCGATCTTGCTCCGCCCTTTTGCCTTAAAACTCTGCTCATCGGCTCTCGCTGAATCTTGTGGGAAGCAATTATAAAGTTCAAAGGCTTCCTCGCTCGCCATCGGCCAAATCTCTCCGAAAATTTGCCGAATTGCATTCAGTTGCCCCGCTTGCTTTACGTCGAAAAACACCTCGCGGATAACCTTACCATGCTGTTTCAGAATCTCTTCAAAGGCTTTCACATCCTCACCGCACAACGACTCCCTGTTTAACAATTCAAAAAAACGTTGCAACGCTGGATATTTCTTCGCCCAGAACTCTGTCGGAACCTTGTTCTCAACCAACACCGCATTGCGTAATCGATACAGTGCGTCCTCGAAGCTCATGTATTCTGACGAGCCAGCCAGCATGCGGATATGCTCGGCACAAAGCGTCTGTCGGTAAATCTCTTCCAGCACTGCCTCAGCGTCGCCTGGTTTCCACAACCAGCCGCTCGTCGTCGCAAAACGGTTTTTAACTGCTCTGCAATAATAGTTGGTTGACGAATCACCCATGCGCTCTGCTGCCGCTTTCAACTCCGGCTTAGCGTTGTCGACATACTGCTGAAATGCCTCCTCAAAATAAAGCGGTGCCATATATTTGCTCATCGCCTCTGAAAGACCTGGCGTCGCTAGAAGAATCTCACCAATTTCCTTTACCTTGTTGCTGCGAGCCTCTGTATCTCCTTTGGAACTGATGCTGTTCGCCGCGCACAGCGCTTCGATGACTTTGCCCATTGCCTCCGCACTCGGATCGGCTTGCGCAAGGATATACTCTGGCAGCACCCACAGCGGCACGTTCTGAGAAACATTTTCCAGCCTTGTCCCTACATCGTTCAACGCCAACTCCACCGTTCCATCTGTTAGCGGACTGATTCCAAAAATCACGCTACTTTGTTCTATGAACGCCTTTTCCTCTTTTGACAGTCGACAGATCAGTTTTTCGTTTTTGATAGGGTTATTGCCGTCATTTTTTACCACCGCCTCAATGATTTCCGCCAGCGCCGTTTCGTCCAGCATTTTACTTGACACACCATCCGTCCATTGCAGTTTGCGCTTCCCTATCAACCATGTTTTCAGTACGAAGCCCAGCACGAAGGCCGAATGCGGTACCCCTAGCAGCCCAAACGGTGGACGCTGCAAGTCGATGTAGAGTCTTCTTATAGAACAGGTATTGCCAGAGCCAATCGTGTTATCTTGTCGTTGCTTGCAGAAATCCCGTAACCGTGTTAACGGATGGCTCTTATTCGCATCAAACCATTCTTCCTCGCCAGTTATGCCGTTCTGTTGCCACGCCTTGATTACTGTCTTCCATGCACCGGGTTTGGAAAACTTGTCGAATTCTATACCCGCCAGGGCCCAATTCTGCAAGGAGATAGGAGCACCAAGCGCACTATGGTTGTTGCCGCACAAATGGTCCGAGTATGCATCGAAAGTTTGTTTCGCATAGTCGGTAAGCCAACCTTTTTGCAATTGTCCCCACGTTACTACCTCTGCGAAAGGATCCCCATTTTGATTGGGTTTGTATACGATGAGTTTGGCAGCGCTCTTAACTTTAAAATACCATGCCTCTTTGGCTTTGTTGACCTGTGACTCAAACACCCTCTTACTCGCTTTGTCACTTGTCAATACAAGACGGGCGTTGTTTTCCGTAAACTCGTCCCATGCCTTAGTGTTGTCACGGCAGAAGTTGACCTCCGGCAGAGTGACGAACAACATCCGGTGGTCTTTGAACTGTTTCGCCAACTCAAATACCTTCTCTTTAATGCGCAATTGTTCTTGTTCGTCCTTGGCTAGAACGAACTGCACAAGCACTCGATTTCCTTGGTCACTAAAAGTATCGCGCTTTGCAATACTTGACGCTGAAAGACTTTTGATGGCCGCCGTGCGCACTTCAAAACGCTTGCTATAGTTGATATTTTTCAGCTGTTTACTCAGCTCCGACTCGGTGTCTTTAAGTACAAGGTCGGCGAATTTATCTTCCAACGCAGTTTTTTTCTCCTCAATCTCTTTAGTGTCTGTGCGATCATAAAAACGTTCGCAACGACCGTTCAAAATCGCAAAGCAGTGTTTATTTTCCAGATTGCGAAGAATCATATCCACACCTGTAAGAGCACCGTCGCCCTCAAAACTGCGTTTGATATTTTCCACTTTTGCGCATAAGAGCGGATGATCACTCCCCTGAATCTGTTCGACCAAGCTAAATAGCAACACCGTCTTGAACACACGCTGTTCGTCTGGTTGTAACTCGTTTTCGCGTCGAGTAAATTCTGCACGCACTTCCTGCACAGGTTTTTCTGTCCCAAGATCGTCCCTTTCCACGAAATATCGCCACAAATGGTCCACCGTAAGGAACTGATGATTGCATACTTCCAACCCGCCCTTCTCAATGAAATATCTGAATTCTTCACCATTGAGAAACTCGAACATGCTTCGTTGGTTTGCACCGATTGCTACCGACAGATGTTTCAAAAGGAACGCCGCCATCGGGTGCAGAGGTAGGATACCCTTGAAATCCTCAGCATCGATACCGGCATTGTTGACGACCATGTGGTTATTAATGACGCCTTTCACACTGCGCCACAGATCATCACGATCTTTCTCCCATTCCGTTGCCTTCTCCGTTTTAATAACAAAAGCGTCTGCCGCAAGTTTCAACGCAATCTCATTCGGCAGGTCAAGCCGTGTGAAAGTGAACCGGTTGTTAGCCTTTTTCGCGCTCTCCGAACCAGTCGCGACATACGATGATATGTCCGTGTGCGTAACCGGCACGAAATAGAATCGACCCTGTTGTGCAGCCTCAGCCAACTGCTCTAAGGTCTTTAATTCCATGCGGTTGAATTCCATGAATGCAGAGAATTCATCCCAGATATAAACCAGCTTGGAGAGTCCATTTGCTTTCAAAGATGCGTCTACCCAGTCTAGGAACTCTTCGGCGCTCAAACCTAGATAGATATTGCGTGCCTCTAGCACCCGCATTGCGTCGCTGATCAGCCCTGTCTCCAGATTGGGATCACGCAGTTTCTTTGCCAGCGCATTCGCTGTATTGATACCTGCGTTCAGGTGGGAAAGCCGCGCCTGCATCGCGTCACGCTCCGCGAAGAAATACGACTCATCTTGTCGGATTCGTTCAATAACTTCATCCAGTTTGCCTTTCAGTGGAATCGTATATTCGTCTACATCCAGTGCCTTTGTGATAGCGCGTTGCAAGCGCATCAGAAATTGGTTCTTCGCATCTACACCGTCCGAGTTTACATCATAAACGACGAGCACTTTTTCATCGCGGCGTGCCAGCAGCTCCTTCCGAACAGGATCCGGTATCTGCGTCTTGCGCGAATCCAGCCATTTCAGGACACGCACTTCATCGTCCATGAACAGTTTCTGTAGCACCAGCGATGCATGGCTCTTGCCTGTGCCATAAGCGCCTGAGATCCAGAGAGTCTTGTTTCCGCCGTTCAGGCTCTTCAACAATTCACGCAAAATCTCCACATAAGAATCATGTGGGTAAAATGCTAGCCATGTATCGGGACTTGTATTAATGTTCTCACGCGTCATGATAGGCGCGTAATCCGGCCTGATCCTAAAATAGTCTTTGTAGTATCCCATATCTTTAACTCTTCCCTTTTGTGGGTTACTTCTGCAAAATCAATTCGACAACATCATCCCGATTCTTTTTTTCAGGGAACACCTGTACCTCGTCCAACCCCAGAGTGAAACTGCACGAGATAAATTCTGGATGCGTCGCTGCCAGTCCCATGCACTGTTTCTTGAACTCGTTGGGCTTGATACCAGTTGCAGCCATCGGTGAAATAACCTCCTCATCGAACTCCGTCGCCATCATTTGTCGCACCGTGAACATACCTCGCCCAGACTTCTCTGCCATCACATACAGTCCATAAAGAACTATCAATGGATCCACCAAACTAGAACGACGCGTGAGCTTTTCAACGGTTCTGCCCTTAATTTCGGTTTCAACCAACGCATTATCTCCTTCGCCAAGTGGAGAGGCCTTAAGCAATTGGCAAAGCGATTGCAATGCGCCCTTCCTTACGGATACTGAACTAACGGATTGTGATAGTTTTTCATCGATCAGCTTCATCGGATATCCTGTGTCAAGATCCGTATTGCAGACATACCATTTCACAAGCGGGGAAATGTTTACAAGTCGGAACCATATCAACTGCCATAGCAACAAATCGCTGAAACCTCGCTTCTTACCAACTTCCAAAAGCAATGTTGTGGCTATATTTGTTGAGTCTCCAATCAACCCTGCCTCACGGAACCACGTCACAGCTGCTGGAACCATACGGTTACCAAGCTCAGTTGTCTGACGGAAATTCGCACCCTCGTTCGCCAAAACTTCAATCCATTCCGGTTTTAGTCCAAAAGACAGGTATTTGTTGATGCCGCTGATGTTCATTGTCTTTGCCCCTGTATATCGTTTTGAGTAATACCGCCAACAGCCCTCCTCAGGCGCATAACACCTCATGCAATTTATGCATGTTCTTTTATCAATAAAGACCTTCCCCTTACCGTTATAGGTGGCTTTCTCTAAACTTAACGCGCCTGTTGGACATTCTGCCTCGCAAGCGTTGCACCCTATGCAGGCAATAGTCTTGTGAACGGCATATACTAACCACTTGGAAATGGACTTGTCTGCTTTTCCATTTGTCCAGACACATTGAAGGACGCCTCTCTGACCGTCTTTATAAAGAGACAAGTCCGCTCCTTTAATCTCCCCAATCGCTTTTAGCCATTCCTCTAAAGCCGGTTCAGCGTCAATTGGAAACTCACAAATCACTCGGTCGCTTTTGCGTTCCACTCCTGGTTCCACAATGACCTGTTTCAAGGATACGCCACTTTTCCGTGCAGACCACCCCCCTCCAAAAACAAACATATTCGCATCATCGTCAGAAGAAAATACACGGTCAATCGTTTCAAGTACTGCGTCAGTAAAGGGGGTGACCTCCTCACAATAATTCATTCTTATCAGATCGTTTTGACGGTCAGTTGACATAGGACACAGCAGACATCCGACACGGGACAACCCTTTTCGATATGCCTTGTTCAGAACAAGATCATATTCGAAAATATTAAGCCACAATTCATGTGCAGACCACCCCAAAATTGGCATGGCATTTACCTGCGATTGGCTTTTCAAACCATCTCCAATATCGTCGTATCCCGAACGTCGTTGACTCTCTTCACCGCGTACGCCAACAAATGCCAGTGTTTTGATTGACCTTTTCCCAAGCCTTTCCTTAAGAGCTAATATAGCGGGAGTACTCTTATGGACAGAACAGCACCATCGCAATGCTTGCGACGGCGGTCCGAAGAAGCGCCAGTTTTCCAATGCGGGATTTTTAGCGGAGACCTTCAAAAACGGTCGACCTTTATAACGGCTTTGGATTTTATGCCAGACGCTGTATGTATCCGGAAGTTCCATATCAGTATCACTGAAAATTACTGGTACGTCCAAAGGCAAAACCTTATGGCAAAGGTCAAGTAGAACCACTGAGTCTTTGCCCCCGCTGAAGCCGATATAGATCGCCTCGCATTTTCCCGCATAGGCGTCATACATTTCTTTGATTCGCTTGAGCGTATCTGCCACTAGCGCAGCCATGATGTCACGGTTTTCGGCCACCAGCGCCCTGACATCAACAGGAACCAGCTTCAATTTTCTTCGAGATTTAGCTCCTTCGGAAGAATCTTCGCCCCCGCCCAATATACCCTTCCATTCGATGTTTAGGGGCTTCCCATAACGTCTCTTATGCAGTCTCGCAATTTCTTCTCCGCGATACAGATATACGTTCTGCTTCGCCCAGAGGAGAGGTCGCTGCTCTGCTGAATCGAACTCCAACCTTGCCTCCAATCCAGTGAGCATCAATTCCTCTGCGAAGACCGGGCGGATTTCGCTCGCCACGAATTTCCCTGTCCGTGTCGTTAGGCGGTACCTGCCCGTGCGCTTGCTCCACTCGTAACTATACATTCATGCTACCCTCTGGCACGAGGCCGTTCAGTTTACAGACCCTGAAATACAAGCTGTAGCTTGAAATCATTTTTGTTGTAGAAGAAACAGCATACCCCGATACCCATGCGATCTGTTTAACCCTTTCAGCTTTTTCGACGCATAGCACCCACTTAGTGCCATCTTTTCTGAACGCACGCCAAGTCTATGGCGAGATCATCCGCTTATCTATGACGATGATTCCGTCTTCCGCCTGCTGTACATTCAAAGAATGACAACATTGCTGCTGTCTGATATTCATCCTGTTTTATCCGCCTGTTCAAGTCGCAATCGTCGTGTCCACAATGTTTCGCCTTCGTAGCTAAAATGGCAAAAACCATTTGCAGAAGAAATACCCAACAAGTGAACCGCCAATTTCGAAATCGCCCATGCCTTTCCGTCATATTCTACTTGATTGGTATCATCCAGCACAACACAATAGATATGGCTGTCCTTTGTGAAAACCAGTTCTGCGCCAACCGGCACCCCAAGGTTACTGAAGCGTGTATTCGGACTTCGCACACGCCTGCCCGGCACAGGCAAGTCATTTGCTCTTACGCGGGTATTCTTTGTATTCGGAAAGACATAGTTCCCGCCTTCGTAGTGTTTTGCGCAGATGCGAATGAAGGTGTCGTTATCCAGCAGGGAGTATTCCTCACGTAAACGGGTACGGTAGAACAAATTCAATGCGAACTCAAGTTTTGCAACGGTCACCCTCTCATCCAGTACAACCAGTGTATCGACGACGGTTGTCAGTTTCTCCGAGAAATCCTCCGGCAACGTAATCGATTCAGTGCTAAGCCAACAGGGCAGCCCACCGACTTCTGCCTCATTGACTTCCGGCAGGAAGTGCTCGCGGATGCCCTCCAACGCCTCAGCGGTCAGGTGCGGCATAGCCTGTTCTATTTCATTAAAGGTCAACATGCCATTCGCCTCTTCAAGCCATTCGGCAATCGTTTTCGAGATTGCTACCAGACTCTCATTCAGACTAGGCGGTGGAAGGAAACAGAAATGACCTCCCTTTCCCCTCACAGCGACAGTGAAACCTAAATGTCTCAGAAATGCTGCGCAATCCTCCGGTGTGGCAACATTGCATAAAACACCGTCAAAAACTTTAAACAGCCGTTCGACCGAAAAGCAACCGTGTTCCATTAGCCATTCCAGCGCCTGCCCTTCGAACACCAACCTGGACTCATCATTCGATATCATCTCGGGGGCAAACCACAGCTCGCTCCCCAATTGGAACATCGCGCCCTTAAGGTTTTCAATCTGCAAATCCTCAAATGGGACTTTCTGCCGCAATAGCCGCACTGCCATCGGATCGAACGACACGCCATTGGGGCATTCCCGCACCAATGCTGCTAAAAGCTCAGCAGTCGTCATGCAGCACCCCATTCAGGAGTCAGCCAGCATGGCACCAGACAATGCAAATCAGCAAGGCTAACTTTTTGACTCAGTGACATAGGAAACCACTCTAAACTCTTAGCTCGAAATTGGGATGATGTTGCAAAACCGATTAGAAATACACTGCAACTTTTTTATGATTAAGGTATGAATTGACCCTGCAAACTCCAAGATTGCTTGTTGGTCCACAAAAAGCACAGCGATAATCAACAAATGCGTTTCCCGTTTCTTGAATTGGGTGACGGAAAAGGGGGACGGGAAAAGGGGGACGTTCACAACTGTATAAACTTTATGGGCTGCTTCAAATTCTCCGGAATAGCGGAACAGGTAGTAGATTTCGATAGGCGTAACAGTCTATTGAGGTTCCAGGGTACTATTTCACATCGCCATGTGCATCGGGGCAGGAAATAGCCGCTTGATCTGTGATGGTTTTCTGAGAGGTGCCTTTGAGCGCCTGTTGCGGTGTAGCGTTCGCTGTGGCTGGAGCATATAAATGCGTATATTTTTCTTGTGCCGAAAGAAGCCGACTTCTCCGTAGCTCTAAACCGCTTAACCGCAGATATCATGGCCCCTGTGAAGCATCCTCCGGAATGGCAGAAATTTTTTACCTCAGCTGTCGAAGAAAAGAAACCGCTTGCGCCCGTAGCGGCAAAAATCACCTCTCCAACAAGAAGGCCGCACGTGATCTATCCGCTTCCTCTCTCCAGGATAGCCGCGAAAAAGCTGTTCGACGACTATCTGAAAAAGAACACCAAAGTCAGCAAAAGCATCCGCTGGAGCAACAGCAAAAGGGGATGGTATATGAAATCGCAGCTGGGTAACGCGAAATACTGGAGGTCATACCGCTTGTGGCCGGCAACCCTGAAGAACGAACTGAAACGGATGTTCATTCGACATGCGCTCGAACCCGGCAACCGGCTTTTTTCCCTTGATACGACCAAAACAGCGTTTACGTTCGAAGAGGTCAGGGAGGTCTATCTTTCGTATGTGGCCCACAGCCTCTATCTCGACATATTCCGCATCGTCCCCTGGAAACTCGAAGCGTTTGATGACGGGCAGTTGCGCTGGCTTTTCGACGGTCGGTATTTCGCGTTCAACTTCGCGGTGGAAGTCGACAAGAAAAACCTTCCGGATGCGACTTCGAAGTACTGTTTCGGATATGTTGAAAAAAGGAATAGCGAGATCGACCCCTGGAATTATTACCCGATCGCGACCCCTGCTCTTCCCGGAGACCCGGCACTTCTGTTCGAGAAGCTCTCCAGCGACCTCGCGCTTCATAAATCGCCGACGCTTCGCGAGTCGGTATCAGGCGTCGCGAGATGGTGTCAGAACAACCTTTCGCACGGACAGACCTCCTACGCCTGGGGAGGCGGGGTGTTTACCGGCAGTTCATGGGTAGATCAGCTCTATCCTTCAAGCGAAGTTATCTATCTGGGCCGGATGGATCAGCACTACATCAGAAGGTTCCGCCAGAAGCTCAATGGGGCCTATATCACCCCGCGGCTGCCGGCAGGAGTATCGGTAGCACAACTTGTTGACAAGAGAGGGGTGTTCGCCGATCCTGCTATGGGGCAGCTCGATGCACAGGGGAATCTGCAGCCTCCTTCGAAAATCGGGTTCATGAAACACTGCACCTACAGCGGATGCCAGACCACCGGCGGGTTGCTGCACTGGCTGTTCAAGGCGATCAATGTTCCCGCATGTCAGTACAGCTGTTTCATGGGTGATGTTGTCGCCGGCAACTATCCCGGTGCATTCCACAAAGGTATCGAGGTTTCCGTGGGAAAGACGGAGACCGTCGTCGTGGGGCACAGTGATCATCTCTACCAGGGGATGGGCATCTACCATCCCGATATCCCCGGCGGCACTTTTGTGGCGCATTTCAGGGACCCGCATATCGATCTTCTGAAGGTTTTTTTGCCGAAAAATTTCCAGGAATGGTGGCTGCCGCCCTATAACATCTCCTCTGCGACGGCAGATCCGGCAGCATACGGCTCCAGACAGAATGAGCTCTATTATACCCAGATGATCATGACCGGGGCTGTCGGGGCGTTCAGCAGCTATGTGATCGACTGGTGGAAAGCCTATGAGCAGGCCGGCAGGGTTGTCTCCAACATGAATACCGCCACCATTCCCTGGATGGTACTGCTTAACAAGCTGGCTATGCCCGCCGGGGTGCTTGCCAGTGTGCTCAATCTCGCGGAAACCAACATTCGCTCGCGCATCGACGACATCGAAAATGGTGTCAATACCCAATGGGGAACCACGCTTGCGGATTATGAGGCGGGATTTCTGCAATGGGATCAGGATCTGTATGACAGCAAAGCAGGCGCCACCCTCTGGACCGCTCCGTGATGATGTTCGTTAGCTGTTATTGTGGTTTGGCCGTATTGCGGATCAGTCAGAGCGACAGATTGAGATACATTCGCTGAAAAATGATAGTATTCATGTATGATTACAGGAGAGGACAAAAAAATAATTCAGGATATTGCAGAGGTGTAGCAGGATTTGCGAAAGTTTGGGATGATTGGGACTGCGAAGAATAATCCTTGGGTTGAGGTATCTGAGGTCTGTGCTTTCCTTTTGAGTGATTATCTATCAAGAGTTCTCCCTGACAATTTTTTTCAGTTCAGTAATAAGAGGAGGTAGATCGTTGGTTACCGTGTCCCATAATAAATCGTAATCCACTACATCATATCCATGAACAAGTCTATTGCGCATGCCGATGATTTGAGCCCAAAGGATTTTCGGACGATTTTGCTTGGTCTCTTGCGAAACACGATTTGCCGCTTCACCAACAATTTCCATTAATCGTGTCAGTGCAAGTTGTGTAACACGTTTATCCATCAGTTCTTCACGGCTTGTGTTGCCAAGGATCTCGATCGCTTCTTTGGCATGCCCGAGCATATCTTTCAGGCTTACCTGATCATCATGCCTGCTCATATTGTACCTCAGCCGTATTTAGCACTTCTTTCCGAAAATGCGGGTTTAGCCCCTTAACTGTATGCATTTCCGCTTCTCGTCCGAATATGCCGCTCAGCTCGATTTCCATTCCTGCCAGAGCGATCAAACCCACTCGTGCATCCGATTCGAATTCAACAAGTACATCAACATCACTGTCCGGACGAAAGTCATCACGTAATACCGAGCCATAAAGAGCAAGACGTCGAATGTGATTGCGACGGCAAAAACCTGCAATTTTTTCTTTTGAGATTTTAATATTTTCATTCATGACACTACCTCCGTAAACATGCGAATCCTTAACAATGCTTTTTCGATCACAGAATACCTTTATTAAAATCAAAAACCATAACGAAATAATCAAGAAAAATGCTCAGTGATGGATGCTGGAAAGCGTCGAAATTGTCAGAGTGACGTTATAAAAAGATATTTTGCAGCATGATTTCATAGTCCTTATACCGAAGTTCCAGACAGTAACCATGTCATGCGGTATTGATTGTTTATTCAACCATCAGAAGTAATGTCAGACATGATAACACTTTTACCCTATAACGGGATCTATCCCGACCTTCATGAAACGGTATTTCTGGCTGATGGCGCCCGTGTTATCGGTGACGTCTTCATTGGCGCGCATTCGAGCGTCTGGTTCAATACGGTTATCCGCGGGGATGTCTGCCCGATACGGATAGGCGAAAAGACAAGCGTTCAGGATAACTCGACACTGCATGTGACGCACGATACCGGACCGCTCACTATCGGGAGCAACGTGACCATCGGGCACGGCGCGGTGCTTCATGCCTGTACGGTAAAGGATTATGTGCTTGTCGGCATGGGCGCGGTGCTGCTCGACAACTGTGTGATCGAGCCTTACTCTGTCGTTGCGGCAGGCTCTCTCGTCCGGTCAGGTTTCACTGTCCCTTCCGGAATGCTGGTCGCCGGTGTTCCTGCAAAAATCATGAGGCCGATTTCCGATACCGAACGCCTCACCATAGAAGAATCTCCGGAGAATTATGTCCGTTACGTCGAGAGCTATCGTGACGGAGGGTATTCAGGTTCAGGCGGAACTGATTGATAGCCGGAGGCAACCGGCTTTAAATCATGGTGAAGTGCTTCGATTTCACTAAATTGCATCACGAATTTGGAAAAACCTTACAAACTGAAAGATAATGAAAAGTGATGTCGTGATCGTTGGCGGCGGTATCAGCGGGTTGAGCCTTGCGTTTTACTGCGCCAAAGCGGGACTCAAGACCACCATACTTGAAAAAAATGAAAGTGCAGGGGGTTCGTTCAACTCGCATCGGTATACGGACAATGACGCATCATTCTGGCTCGAACTTGGCGCGCATACCTGTTACAATTCCTATCAGAACCTGCTCGATATTGTGGATGCTTGCCACTTATCCGATTCCATTATACCCCGGGAGAAGGTTCCATTCATGCTTCTCGTTGACAAGCAGCTTAAATCGGTGTTCTCTTCGCTCAATATTTTCGAAGCGCTCAAATCAGTTCCGAACATGTTTTCACTCAAGAAAGAGGGATTGAGTGTTCGTGAGTACTACTCGAAAATCGTAGGAGCCGGCAATTACAACAAGACCCTCAGCCACTTCTTCAATGCGGTGCCATCCCAGCCCACCGATGATTTTCCTGCCGACATGATGTTTAAATCCCGGCCCAAGCGAAAAGAGGTGCTGAAAAACTATACCTTCAGGGAAGGACTGCAATCTGTTACACGGGCTATTGCTAAAAGCAAGGGGATCAACGTCTTTACCACTCAGGAGGTGACAGGCATCGAGTTTCTTGAAGGGCGTTACGCGATTACGACAACAAGCGGAATGATCCATTCTGCCGAGACACTTGCTCTTGCAACACCTTCAGCGGTATCCTCCCGCCTTCTGCAGACGATCGAGGCTGATATTGCCGGGCATCTGGCCCTGCTCAAAGCGGCATCAGTGGATTCCATAGGGGTTGTCGTGAAGAAAAAGGATCTCTCTGTGAAACCGGTCGCGGCGATCATTTCTCCAAACGATATTTTCTTTTCCGCTGTCTCACGTGATACCGTTCCGGACGATACCTATCGCGGCTTCGCGTTTCATTTCAGGCCCGGGGAGAGCGATGCGGACAAGATGCGGAGAATAGTTGAGGTTCTTGGTATTTCAGCAGACAAAATAATCCATAAACACGAGGTGATCAATACAGTTCCCTCCCTGAAAGTAGGGCACAAGTCGTGGCTTGAAAAAATGGACACGATGCTTTCCGGAAAAAATCTGCTGCTGACCGGAAACTACTTTGGCGGTATGGCTATCGAGGATTGCGTCTCCCGATCGCTCAGCGAGAGCGAGCGGTTGAGGAGAGGGTGATCCGGGGAGCGCTATCGACATGCTTGAACATCTCTGGACTTCTGAAAATGTGCGCATTGCCGTGCCGCTTCTGATCTTGCTGTCCGGATTGTTGCTGTATATCGTGTTCAATTCTTTTATCCAGAAAACCGCCGGCAGAATCCGGAGTTCGATCCAGGATATCCTTGTGCCCGTGGAACTTATACAGGTTCCGTTCAGGGTTCTTTTTACCGTTGTGGTGCTGTTGTTTCTCCGCCCTCATCTTCCTTTTCCCGAGCCATTAGCTGTCCCCCTTTTCCATGCGCTGAAGATTTTTTTTATAGTCGCTTTTGCATGGTTTCTCATCCGTCTTCTGAGGGTCGCGGGCAAGGTGATTATGGGCAGGTTTGAACTGGACCATGAGGATAATCTTGAAGCCCGCCGGGTTGCGACGCAGATAGAGCTGATTCGAAAGGTACTTAACGTGATCATTATCGTTCTTGCGGTTTCTGCTGCTCTCATGACATTTGATGCTGTCAGACAAATCGGCATCAGTCTTTTGGCTTCAGCGGGCGTTGCGGGAATTATTCTCGGTTTCGCGGCCCAGAAAAGCATCGCGACACTTATTGCCGGTATTCAAATCGCGGTAACCCAGCCTATCCGTAACGATGATGTTGTTATCGTGGAAAATCAGTGGGGGAGGATTGAAGAGATAACGTTGACTTATGTTGTCGTCAGAATCTGGGATCAGAGACGGCTGATCGTGCCGGTACATCGCTTTCTCGAGCAGCCTTTCGAGAACTGGACAAGGACATCTGCCGAACTGTTAGGAACGGTGTTGATTTACGCTGATTACTGTGTGCCGACTGAGGATGTTCGAAACGAGTTGAAACGGATTGTCGAGGCAACGCCTCTCTGGGATAAGCGGGTTGTGTCGTTGCAGGTAACCAATACCACAGAAAAAACCATCGAACTCCGTGCTCTGGTAAGCGCAGCCAATTCTTCGGATACCTGGGATCTGCGCTGTCATGTGCGGGAAAAGCTGCTTGACTTTCTGCAGCGGAACTATCCGGATTCTTTGCCGAAAATAAGAATAACAGGGGAAAGAGTAGCGGGTCGAAGTTGAAACAAAAAAGGAGGCTGGAAAAAGCCTCCTTTTTTGTTTTGTAGCTCAGGGTACAACTTAGAAGTTGTAACGCAGGCCGACAAGTGCGGAATGGCTGCTGATATCGAGGATCATCGAATCATCGTCAAAGGCGTCAAAATCGTCCTCTGTCGTGAATTCAGCGGTATTGAAATAACGGTAGCGGGCATCAACGACTAGATTGTCGCTAACAGGAAGAGCAAGCCCGGCTCCAAGCTGATACGCCCAGGTGCTTCCGCTTGTAGTTCCCCTGTAACTGTCATCGTTTAAGTCACCAACATCATTGAAGGAATAGAAGGCTCCGCCTACGCCCGCAGTTAGGAAGAGCTCAAGGCCGGATTCCATAAGCGGGATGTCGTAGTAGCCGTTGAACATGAACGTTGTAAGCGAAACATCACCACCCCAGTCCCAGGAATCATCATCCTTTTCTTTGCTGGGTTTATAGTCTCTAACAATTTCGGCTGATACGGCATCATTAGTCTGATACCCCATCTCAGCTTCAACTCTTGTATCTCCCATATCGCAGCCTACTGCGCCAGTAAGAGAAACGCCTGAGTCTAATGAGACATCGATGGAGGAATCTCTTGAATCATAGTCTGATTCGATACCATTGAGATTGTCGAACCATACGATACCGATGTTGCCGGAAGCGTAGGTATTGCCTGCATAGGAAGGTGCTGACCAGCCCAGAACGAGGACGGCTGCGGCCAGTAGGGAAAGTGCCTTTTTCATACTGTGTACGTGTTTTATTGTTGTTAGGAAGTACGGTGCTGCTGCGTAGAACCGTAAATCAGGGGGTAAATATATATTTTTTTATACAATAGCCAAATTACGCGGGAGCTCGGGCCCGGTTTTTTTTGAATCGGTGTGATGTTATGATATTTTTCTATAGTTTTAAGGCGTTAAAATCGATTGTTTTCGGGCTTACTGTTGAGTGCAGGTGTTCGGGAGATGGTCGTGGTTGAGATTAATTGACGACAAAGTGGAGGAAAGATTTATGCCAGAAGTTAAACATGGCGATACTGTAAAAGTGCACTACACCGGCAAGCTTGGAGATGGAACGGTTTTCGATACGTCTGCAGAGCGTGAGCCGCTTGAATTTACCATAGGGGAAGGCGCTGTGATTCCCGGATTTGAACAGGCTGTTCTCGGTCTTCAGCCGGGAGAGTCCACAGAATCTACTATCGGTGCGGACAACGCTTACGGCCCGCGGAGCGAGGATCTTATAACCGAAGTCCAGAAAGAACAGATTCCGCCGGAGCTCGAGGTCAGTGTCGGTCAGCAGCTTCAGGTGAGCATGGCCAATGGCCAGAATGCAATTGTCCTTGTTACCGATGTTTCAGATGCTTCGATAACCATCGATGCCAATCATCCGTTGGCTGGTCAGGATCTGACCTTTTCGATAGAGCTTGTTGAAATTCTTTGATCCGGATGATTTCAGGAATCACCGTTTACCTGTACCTGCGTTGAGCGATTGTTGAGCATGCTGTAGATGCAAGGCACAGGGGACGCCGCTGTAGTGTACTACCGCAAGTTCCCTGTAACGAAGCAGATGCAGCATGACCGACAATCCCATAGGGTTTCAGCACATGCGATTTTTCTGCACTATGGTTGCGCAACCCGTCGAGTGAGATGTTCGCTGTAAGAAAATTCAGCATAACGCATTATATAGTATAGATTTGACACCATAAAGCATTTGTTGAAACGATCAACTTGGGCTGTTATGACATGAAACGCATATTCAGGACACTGTTTCCGGTATTTTTTCTGGCGTTTATCACGGCATGTGCCGGTAACGGGCAAGAACCTGCTCTTATGGAACAAGAGGGCGCAGGTTTTTCCCGAAACCTCGAAATGTCCGATGAAACGTCAGCGAAAAGCGCGCGATCCCTTCCTGCTCCTGCGGCTGTTTCCGGTGAAAACCTTCAGACACAGCAGGATATTCCCGTTGCCGATCCGAAGATAATCCGGGAGGGAGGGGTTTCTTTTGAAACTTCCGACCTGAAACAGACCAGAACGTTGCTTGACACCCTGGTTACTCGTTACGAGGCCTATCTGGCCAATGATGACCAGTATAAATTCGATGACCGGATCGAGCAGCGGCTTGTCATTCGGGTGCCGGCCGATAACTTCGATAGTCTGGTTCATGAACTGGAAGGCTCTGTCGAACGTTTTGACAGCCGGACGATCTCCGCACGGGATGTCACCGAAGAGTTCATGGATGTTTCTTTGCGTATTCGCATAAAAAAAGAGACGGAGCAGCGTTATCGTGATATTCTCACCAAAGCTGAAACGGTTCGGGATATCCTCGAGGTGGAACGGTATATCGGCCGGATCCGCTCGGAAATCGAGTCGCTCGAAGGACGTCTGAACTATCTTCAAAACAGGATATCGTTCAGCACGCTCACCGTTACCTTTTATCAGCTGAAGTCTGAGTCTGTAGGGTTGTCTTCCCGGTTCACGGTTGCCCTCAACAACGGATGGAACAACTTTATGCTGTTCCTTCTGGGAATAGTTTCTCTCTGGCCGTTTCTTGTCGCCGGGCTGATTCTGCTTTTCATCCTGCTGGTTCTTGCGGGGAGAAGAAAAAGCAAAATTCAGCAGTAGGGTGGTAGTGCTGAGTGCTGAGTGCTGAGTGCTGAGTGCTGAGTGCTGAGTGCTGAGTGCTGAGTGCTGAGTGCTGAGTGCTGAGTGCTGAGCAATGAGCGATGAGCGA
>Ga0180433_10003982_pt1 | contig 21084 bp, 26 predicted proteins | sample SS_ome_8_FD_132980 | JGI IMG/M metagenome (GOLD analysis project Ga0180433, IMG submission 132980) | Hypersaline lake sediment archaeal communities from the Salton Sea, California, USA - SS_1_D_1 metaG | ecosystem: Environmental > Aquatic > Non-marine Saline and Alkaline > Hypersaline >... | reverse complement strand
GTATTCTGGAACGTCAAACGGTTCCCCGACAAACGCCTCTCAATTTTTGGTCAACAATGAGGGCAGTGGAGCGACCGAACACGACGCAGAGCGATACCATGAACCCGTCCACAATATCAATGATGGGGATGTCCGTTGGCTTGCTTTCAACATTGCGTCCTATTTGGCAAAAGGGGACGCGATACTCAAACTATTCGGCCTTGGTGATTCTGCGGGCGGATCGTCCATGACGCTTCTCGCATGGGACGGCGGGCTGTCCGCCGCGACCGTCGATTATAAAACCATCGGCGGCACGACACTTTACACAGGGGATTCGGGATACACTGTACACAATATTATTTGTAAATTTACCATGTCTGGAGAAATGACCGGAGCGTGCCGTCTGGATATTTATGTCGATGAAGATTTGAACACTGACCCGTCAGGGTGGACTCCGGTGGTAACTGATACGGATGTTTACATAGGAGCGAGTGGTATAACCGGATTACGATGGGAGGCGGGAACAGCGGCAAGTTCAAGCGCGGATGACTATATCTATATTGACAACTATCGGTGGGGGCTGACATCCTATGCGGCAGGGGGTTATCCTGAACCTGTCGGAGAGGGTGGACATTACCGTACTTTTTTCAACCAATTTCACGGAGCGTAACATGGCGATTGAATATGAGAAAGTAAACGACACGACAGTACGCATCATCACCCCGCAGACGGTAGAACAGGTGACGGTCACAAAAACACTCGACCAACTCAATGCGGAAAAAGCCAAGTACGTCAAAAACAGGGATGACCATGCGGCCTACTGCAACGCTCATATCGCCAAGTTGGACGAAATGATAACGGAAGCGAAAAAACTTGGCGTGATGACGGATGCCGAATACATTGTGCACATCAAAGAGGTTGAACCGTCGTGACCATAGAGATTCCGCAGGAGGTTGTCACGGCTTTCTGGACTTTCGTTGCCGCACTGTTTATAACTTTGGGGGCTGCGGCAGGCGCGGTAAAAACAAAATTACTAACTGTGAGATGGGGGAAAACGCGCAAAATGGACAGGTTTGAAATAGTCACAAAAGATGAGCTGCGTGTAAACTGTCAGCAGATTCATGGACAATTCAATGAAAAAATTGAGATCCAGTTTGCACAGCAGACAAAAATACTCGACAAGCTTGAGGTTAAACTGGATGATATTTCTGACAGACTTTCTCGATTAGAAGGACACTTGAACCAATAGGAGGTTTTATGAAAAGGGTTTTCTTGTCAGCATCAATTGTTTTATTGCTTGTTATTTCTGCTTTCGGAGGCAGGGAGGGAGTGCTTACGGCAGGCAGCGCAGACGAGAGGGAATCTCTTGCGAGCATAGCCGATTGGTACACCGCGCAGTCGTACAGCATCAGTGGAGAAACAGACTCCGTTATCACTGTGACAGCCAATTGGCCGGGATATGTTCTCAAAGGGTTTTACAATACCGACACATCTGACTATGCGACAGCAAGGCTTATCACTGTGGCCGGCGATACCGTTGCGTTTCCTATTGGCAAGGCGGCTTTCAGTGGCAGGGTTCCCCCGGTTGGAAAACTTATGAAAAACGGAACGAGCGACAACCTGATTCTCATGTTCCAGAAGAGGTAAACAATGGGCATATTTACTTCCCCGGTATCGAGTACCGGACAGATAGGAATAACTTGGATTGATCGCCTTCTCAACAGGCCGAAGATTGACAATCAACAGGTGATTGACACTCTTACCGGCAATTATGAGAGGAGTCAGCAGCCGACAATATCTGCAAGCCCGGGAACTCCACCGGCGGTCCCGCCTGTTCCTGCTCTCGGAGGAACGCCGGGAACAAGTAAATATGAAATGTCGGCCAACGCAGGGCGAACAGCCACACCGTCTTATACGCCGATTGTTTCCCCGACACCGACAGAAGAAGTGCCTGCCCTTGGCGGTACACCGGGTACTTCCAAATACGAGCAGTCTGCAAATGCTGCTGCAAATGCGGCAAGAAGAATGACTGCGACTCCTGCTACGATGCCGGCCACAACAACACCGCAGCCCCCCCCTGCAACACCGGCAGATAATCTTGTCCCGTCGGCCCCACAGCCTTATCAGTCTTATCTGTTTCAGAACGTGCCCGAAGGCATGGGCGAGGCTTATCAGCAGACTCTTATGGATTCCCTGACAGGGAAGATATACGACCCGTTTGCGGCTGCACGACAGGAAACTCTGGCACAACAGGAGCGCAATAAGAGGGCGCAGATGGCTAACAGGATTGCAGGAGCAGGGTTTGGTGGTCAGGGTATAGGAGAACAAGCTGCGGCCGGGTTGGAGGATGTTCTGGCACAGCAGAGAGCGCAGGAAGCTCTTGGAATTGAGCAGGCCAGAGCAGAGGTAAGAGCCGGGGCTTTGGGGGAAGCTCGCACATACGCAGGCGTAGAGCAGGCGCAGGCCAAGGATGCCCTTGCATACGCCCTTGACTTCGGAAACGACGCTGACGTTGCGGCGGCGTACAAGAACCTCACCGGGCAGGACATCGACCCGATGTCGGTCAATCAATACCGGGGCTATTTGAGGACAATGACAGAGCAAACAATCGAAAGCAACCAAGTCACGCTCGATGCCCTCAAGAGGACAGAGGCCGGGAGCAATCTGGCTTCGATGGTACAGAACCATCCTGATTGGGGTGAAAGCCCCGAACAGGCTTGGGCTGATCCTACATTCAGGAATGCGGCACAAGAGGCGTGGACGGCGCAAGGCGGTCAGGGACAAGTGCCGCAGGATTGGGCTATGAAACAGGTGTCCGCAATCACGGATCCGCGCCTGACGAATCCGGTGGCGGCAATGATTTACCAGATAGACCAGATACCTGACGATGTGATGGATGCCGAGACAAAAGACCTTGCCAAGAAAGCTGCCGCGCAGGGATTCTTTGACACGAAGTTCTGGAAGAGAAACGACGACGGTACGGTGTCGTTCGATTGGGACGCTTATTCAAAAGCGAACGCTCCTTCTACTGTGGTGAACGTGTCGCAGGGAACCACTGTTGGTGGAGCTGCGGCACAGGTTCCAAGGGCCAGTGTTCCAACAAAACCTGACGGAACAACTTATCAGCCTGGAGAGAACTTCACTCAAGAAGGAACGCGGTATGTGGTCGATCAGGCCGGCAATGCCAACGCCGTAGTGTATGACGAGGAAGCCGGTGATACTCCGTGGGGTCAGAAAGCCGCCGATGTTATTGCTCTCGGTGAAACCGGCAACAACTCTTATGCGCTTGTGATGGATGCCCGTGTTGCAGACCTGAAAGAAACTCCGTCGTGGGAAAATCTGCAAACGCTGAAAGCACAAGACGCAACCGGAGTGTACTATCAAAAAGCGTTGGAGAATATCAAGCAGAACGACATTTCTTCTTCCTCGTTTTCTGGTGGCAACGGGACCAACTACGTTTCAACAAAAATGAAGCGTGGCGACGCTGTGAATATTACAGTAAATGGGGAAAAGAAGACCGTGCGCGTTGCCGAAATAGGAAAGATAGATCTGCGTGGTCTATTTGGTGCGCCTGATGGTGCTTATGTGATGTATGAGGACGAATCAGGTAACAGATATTTCCAGTACGACATGCCTCACCGAAGTTATAGCGGAACAACCACGGTTGATCCCGGTAACAGAGTCGATACAGACGACCAAATAAAATAGGAGAGCATTATGGCGGGAGAAAAAGAAGCGGCAGGAGGAATAAACCCCGGATTATATGCGGTTACGGCAGGGGCGGGAGTTCTATCTTCAATCATAGGCGCGATCCTTCAGAACAACGAACTCAAGAGAGCGAGACAGGAAGCCCGGCGTATTGATGAGCGCAATTGGGAAGAACAGATACGCATGAACCGCTTTGCTGAAAAAGAATCTCTTGCCGCTCGCGGTCTCCGAAAAGAAGAGCTTGGTCTTGCAAAGGCAAGGTTTGGCCTTGAAGCTATGGCTACCGGCGCGGCTCTCAAACAGGCCGAAGTACAGAAACTTGAAAATCTTGTGAACAACAATCTCGCACTCCGTCAATCAGTTTTAAGAAACTGGAGCGTGTAACATGGCACTTGGAACAACCTACGATCCGTTGAGATACATGAGTCCTGTCGGTCAGAACGTCGCGGCGATTGGACAACAGGCAGCTCAATCTTTTGCGAACATTCTTCAGAACAATGCGGCGTGGAACAAGATGCAGAAGCAGTCGAAGAATGACAAGGAGTTCAAACGGAACCTCCTCAATATAACATCAGACTTTCTTATCGACAACGGTATCAAGGCCGGCGAAATTGCTCTGCCAAGTGCTGACGACGAAAGATATTCTCCTGTTCAATTTGCCGAAATGATCGAGAAGCAGCTTACCCCTATAAAGGAAAAGCTGAATCTCAAGGCGGGGCTTGAAAGTTTCGGGTTAGAACCGGAGACTCCTGCCGATCCTTCCGCTGCACCGACAAGAACGCAAGATATTCTCATGCCACAGGCGCAATCTCCAACGGAGCGCCTTGAAGCCGGCCTTGGCAGAGAAGCACAGGGTCTTCCTTATGGACAGGCTCCGCAGCAGGCCGCACCGTCACCGATGGAAAGGCTTGAGGGCGGTCTTTCAAGAGAAGCCGCCGGGCTACCATATTCGGCCCCTGCTGCTCCTGCAACTGCCGCACCGATACCAGCGTTGCCTGAACCGTCCACGATGAAACCGAAGACGGTCTTTGAACATAAGCGCGAATACGTTGACCAGATGCGCGAGAATCTTGTCAACAGCTTGAACGAAGATCAGAGAAAGCTTGATGCTCTTGCGAACGCAGGGAGAATAACAGCAGAGTCTTATGTGTCGCAGAGTCAGGACATCAGAAAACAGCGGCATGAAATCCTCAAGGAAGAGTATAAGAACGCCGCCGAGGAGCGCAAGTCGCTCGAAGACAAGTGGGCTACTGGCGTACTGACAACAAGCAGGATGATTGTTGATCCTGCTACCGGGGAAGAGCTTGCACTTACCCCTGAAAACATAAACAAGGTTGGCATGGGCTCGCCTTATCCCAAAGAATTTGCTCCGGGTAAAAAGACAGGCAAGGGTAGCGGCAACAAAAATGCGTCTGAAAACCTGATGAAGAATTACAACACACTGTTCGATAACGCCGCGAAAATTGCTGATGCTGAAATGGCAGACGATCCGAGATTCAAAGAAGTTGTTGATGCGTCCAATGAAAACGCAGTCAAGGCTCTTGCTGCTATCAACATACAAGTAGCGGCAGGCGGCGAAGATAAAATGGACGATGTGGAAGCGCAGCAAGAAGCTGTTGCGACCTACAATATTTGGAGGGCGCTCAAAGACAATCTTTCCAAGGTTGAGCCATTTGAAACCCCCGCCGGCGAACCACTTGTGCCGAGATACGGAACGTCAATGACAGAGGCGTTTCTCTCCGGGTATGGCAACAAGATGCGCCAGACACTTACGCCAGAAGAGTACGGAAGGCTTGTTGACGTTCTGCGTAAAGGAGAAGCGCAGGGTCTTACTCCGCATAAAGTAATGAACAAATACGGTGATTTAATTTACGGGCGTTCACGAAGCCGATAGGATAAAAAATGGGAATAGCTGAAGACCTTATTCTTGGAAGCTTTGCTCCAGAAACACCTGGCGTTCCCTTTTCTCCGTTGCAGAGAAAAGAGGAGGAAGAGGTTGGAAGGGAAGAGCTGTTTCAGAAAATAATGGATTCTTCCGGTGCGTCACCCACTGATCTGAAAAAGCTTATTCACTTTGAATCTTCCGGTGGCAACCCTCTTGCCCGTAACCCGAAGACAGGTGCGCGTGGGCTTATCCAATTCCTTCATTCCACAGCAAAGGATATGGATTACGAGAACGCCGACGACCTTGTAAGAAAGCACCCTACGTTTGAATCACAACTGTCTGGCCCGGTCAAGCAGTATCTCGACGAGAAGGCCAAGAGGTACGGTGCGCTCGACACCCCGCGCAAACTTTATCTTGCCGTGTTCTATCCCGAGGGAATCAACAAGCCAGATTCGTGGGTGCTTCCAGAAGAGGTTCAGCGCAAGAATCCCGGGATAAGAACCATAGGCGATTATTCCCGACTTCTTGAGAAGAATGTCGGTGGGATACAAGACCTTTCGCTTTCGGCAAAGGCCAAAGCACCGGAGGGGTTTGAGGGTGCAGGCAAAGCAAACTGGCTTGACTACCAACTTTTCAACGAGCTTCAAGCCGGTGAACCAACTCCGAAGGAAGAAGCACCTACTACCCCGCCGCCAGAACCGGGAAGGGCAGACATAGCACTTCCGAAACCGGAAGACTTATTCAAGGGAAGACCCGGCGTGCCGGCAGATGTTACCACTCCCGGGGCTGGAAGAACCGAACAAGAGATTGCCCGTCTGCCACAAGAACAGCAGATAAGAGAAGGGCTTGATCTGCCAAAGGTTGCCGGCAAAGAGTTTATGAAAAGCCATGCTGAACTCGGGAAGTTCGGCTTTGATGTGTTTGCCGGGTTGCCGCAGGGGTCTGCGTTCTTCTACGATGCCGTCGGTCTTATCCCCGGCAAGGCGGGGGAATGGGGCAGGCAGATGGCCGAGTCGAGCCGTAACCTTGCAGATGCGATAAGAGCCAAAGGTGAGGAGCCCGTTAATTTTTGGGAGCTTTCCCCGGAACAGGGCGAGGCTTTAAGGCGTGGCGGTGTGCCTGCCGCAACGGTTGTCGGCGTAGCACAACTCGCGGCCCTTCTGCCACAGCTTATTGCCACAGGCGGCGAGGCGCAGGCGGCAAAGCTCTTGACCACATTCACGAAATCCTATGGACCGGGCGCGACTGCCATGCTCCGCAGTCAGCTCAACCCGAAGACAGTCAGACACCTTGGGAATGTTATCGGATTCGGTGAACTTGAGGCGGCCAAGGCCGAGGCAAGGGAAGGACCGGCAGGAATACCGGGCGGGGCGGTTTCAGGTATGGGTATGGCCCTCGCGTTCGGTGGTGCGGGAGAACTCGCAGGACGGGCGACAAGAGCAGCTTCACCTCTTGTCACCAACATAGCCAAGAGATCGGCGCAGGCCGCAGTTGGGGCGGGGTTGCCTGCCGCACAAGGAGCTGAATTACAAGACGTTATTGCCGGGGCGCTTCTTGGTGGGGCGCTACCTGTCGGCAAGAAAGAACACTTCAGAAAGGAGCCGACCTATGCCAAAGAGGTACGAGGCGATGAGAGACAAGTTCAAAAAAGAGGGGCTGTCGCTGAAGAACGCCAAGGCGAAGGCGGCCCGGATATACAACGCATCGAAGAAGCCTGGCGAGCCGAAGCTCAACCCGAGCCACAAGCAGAAGGTGAACGACCCTCTGGTGAGGTAAGGCCGGCAGAATATACCCCGGAGGAGATCAGGGAAGCTCGCGTCCGACAGTTCCGGGCGCTTCAGCGTTTGGGCTTTGTTCAGCCTACCCCGCCAATTGCCCGTCCCGCAAACGTCGTCCCGTTCAGGAGGCCGGGCGAGCCCGTTCCCCCTGCCGAGACACGGCCTGAAGCCAGAGAAGGATTTGAACCGCTTAAAGAAGGAGAATACCCAGAGCCGACTGCTGAGGATTTGTTTGGCCCGGAGCCAGAGGTTGCCGAATCCCCTGTTGCGAGGTTCAAGGAAAGCCTGCCCGATGATGTTTTTATAATCCCCGGAGAAAAGCGGACGACCCCGATGCAGCGGTTCTTTGCCCGGATGTTTGGTGACGAGGCCACGGCAAACGACATGGTTGACCCGAGATCTCCAAACTCCCCGGACACATACAAGGGTGCGACCAAGGAAGCACAGCGTCTTATCACCGAGGGGCGTGTTGAAGCTATCCCGCCTGAAGAGCGCATGAGATTGACTGACCCCTACGAGATCAGCAGGGAGGAACTTTCTGAAACCGACTATGCTCCCGATGTGAAGGAGCGCCTGCTGCGCGAACACGACGAGAACACCAAGTCGATTGACGAGTTTCAGACAGAACAAAAACAAGAGCGCAAGGTTGATGATAAGAAGCGCGAGTCTCTTATAAGAGATTTGCGGCGGTCATTCAACATGGGATACGGTGAGTTGAACTCACAATTCTTTACCACAGCCAAGAAGAAACGTCTTGAAAATTTTGCCGAAGCTGTCAATACAGACCCGGACCTTTATAACCAGTACGTCGATGCCGGGCTTATCCCCGGAAACTATCATCCCGAGACAGGGATGGGTGCTATTGAATCTACCCGTCTTGGTGAATCCTATTATCGCAACATGTATCTGGTTTCAATAGATGATGTTGTCGGTTGGATGAACATGGTCACGGAAAAAAAATACCGTCACCGCAAACCGGAAGAACTCTTTGGACAAGAACAAGGGGCGCAAGGGGAAACAAAAGAGCCGAAGTTCACCGAAGAGACCGGCACGATGGAAGGATTTGAAGACAGGCGCAAACCGTGGGAGATCGAGCAAGCGCGGCGGGAAGCAGAACGCAAGGCAAAGAGGCGCGAGCAACCGCTTGAAGGAACGATGTTCGACGAGTCTGAAATGGAAGCCCGGCGCACACAACAAGAAGACTTGTTCGGTGAAGGTGGAACCGGCGCTGCCGCCTCTGTCGGACGTTATGCCGACGTTCCTCCGAAAGAACCGGGCCGGCCAGCCGAGGAACCGAGGACTCCAGAAGCGGACGAGGTGCTGCCTATTGAGTTTCCAGAGCTTGTTGAGCTTGCCAAATATTATTCCGGTGTCGTTCCGTCTATCAAAGAAAAACTACGCGCGGCACAAGGCAAAGCTACTGGTCAGGCAATCGGAAAGTACATACGCCTTGTCGCCGATCTTGCCAAAGACCCTGTGCAGGCGGCCCGTACTCTCGCGCATGAGATAGGCCATGTCTTATCGACAATGCCCGAAGCATTGAAGAATGAGTATATCAAGCGCGGCAATATCCTTGGTCACATGGCGACTCTTGAAAAGAATTTCCAGAGATTCATCGCCGCATTCCCGGGCGGCAAAGGCCCGCTGACAGAGAAGGAGCTTGCAGACCTGAAACAGAAGGCGAAAGAGTGGGGAACACAGGAGCGAGAAGAAGTCGTCGATGAGGTTATCCGCAAAGAAACTCCGTACACCCCACAGGAAATCAAGGATGTCTGGAACAAGTACGAGCAGAGCGATATAGACCCGGAGCTTCTTGAGTACATCAAAATACTTTCCGACGCAGAGAAGAAGCGCATCGTTGTCAATGCCATGAAGGGCATTGTCGAACCGACGCTTCCAAAGAAAGTAACGGAAGAGGTTGTCGGAAAGAAAACTGTCAAGACGAAGATTCAGGACAAGAAAGCCATTGCGGACAAACTCAAAGAAATGATCGACGAAGAGATCAAGGCGCGTCGCCTTCTCTCCGAGGATGCAATACGCAAAGAGCTTATCGACCTTGGAGTTTACTGGAAGCCGTTTAATCCAAACCTGAAAGACAGGTACACAAAATATCGTCTGCAATCTTCAGAGCTGTATGCCGATGCCGTGTCTGTTCTCTTGAACCGGCCCGACATACTGAAGCAGCGAGCGCCCGAGTTCTGGCGCGGGTTCTTCAATTACTTCTCCAAGAAGCCCGAAGCGATGGAGGCATGGGAGAACATTCAAGGCAGGATCAGACAGGGCGAAGAGGCGATCATGGAAGCGCGGGAGGTGCGACGCTTGACCGGGTATCGCCGTGGTGAAGAGCAGTCATTGCGCGAGGAGCGCGAGCGCGAGAAAGAGCGTGAGGTGAAAAAGACGGGGTTCTTTGTCGATGTTTACAAGAAGCTCATGGAGAGGTTTGCCATTCTTGACATCGCTGAAAAGGCGGCAAAGAAAAAAGGATACTATGTTTCCCCTGAAGAGAGCGCGTTCTTGAGAGCAAGAGAGCAGCGATACATCTCCGGGCGCGAACACGTTTACACGGAGAAAGCTCTTGCCGCCGAGAAGCTTGCGAAAGAAAAAGGTGGTAAGCTCACACAGGAACAGATTGATTGGAACGACCGGGATGTGCGAGACTACCTTGGAAGCTACCTTGAATTGAAGCGATCTGCCGGCGAGTTACGCGAGAGGTTTGGTCCGGGCGGGATACAGGGAGAGTTTGCCGAAAAGCAGCTTGCTCATTTGAGGAAGAAGCTTGGTGAGGAAAAGTACAAGAGGATCGAGGAGGCGGCAGAAGAGTTCTGGAATGTACGCAGGGAAGAGGTCATCCCCTTCCTGACAGAAGGACATTATGCCGATACCTTTTCGCCTGAACTTATCAAGAAGCTTCAGGAGAATCCAGAGTATTCGCGCCGTGAGATCGTCAAGGATTTCGAGGACAGGTATGGCGAGCATGTGGCCGGTTCAATACTCGACATGAAGTACCTCAAAGGCTCTCTCAAGGATATTAAGAATCCTTTTATCGAAACCGTTATTTACGACAACGCTCTTATCCGCGCCAAAGCGAAGTCGGATTTTGTTCGCTCTGTCGTTGAATTTTTCCACAAGTATAAGGGTGACAGCGACATCGTAAAGAACATCAAGGTTGAGGAGGCGAAGAAAGGCAAGTTCGGAAGGTGGGTGCGCCCGGCTCAAGGGATGGAACAGGTTTACTATCTCCAGAACGGCAAGGTTCGCGCCTTCAATGTCAGCAAAGAACTGGCAGAATTGTTCGAGAGACCCGAGACAGACATGGGTGCGCTCATGCGAGCGGTGCGCGGTGTCGGCGACATTCAGCGTCAGGTGTTCGTCAAGTTCTCTATCCCGTTCCTGCTACGCAACCCACTGCGCGACGCTCTTGGTTCTCTCAAGAACATTCCAGAGTATTCAGTCAATCCACTGCCTATGATGAGGTACACATTCAAGGCAATCCCTGAAATCTGGAAGTATCTGCGGACGGGCGAGATGAGTCCAGATATTCAGCAGGCATTCAAGGAAGGTGCGATTCCGATACAGCGTTCTTTCGAGACAGAGGCGAAGCTTGACCGTGGCGATAAGCTTGACCGATACCGCAACACCTTTGTCGGCAAGGAGAAGGAGTACAAGAACTGGCTGCACAAGGCATGGCAGGGCATTGATAATGTGGCAGAGTTTGTTGGACAGTTTGAAGAGAAGGGACGCAAGCTCGCTGATTGGAAATATCTTAAAGAACAGACCGCCTTGTCTGCAAGAGAACGAGCGCACAGAATACGCACGGCATCCGGTACGCCTGATGTGTTCGCCGGCGGCACACTCAAGCCAGTTACAAATCAGATATGGATATTCTCGAACGCGAACATTCAAGGCCAGAGAGCTGCATACGACGCATTCAAGGAAGACCCGAAGAGATTTGCTCTCAAGTTTGCTCTGTATGATGTGGCTCCCAAAGCTTTTCAGGTTGCGGCAGCTACGGGCGGCGTGATTGTCGCCGGTAAGTGGTTGCAAGACAATTTCGGTTTCGGTGAGGAAGAGGCCGAGTGGCTTGCCAAGGCGTACAGCAAGGTCGGTGAAGACGATCTTGCCAAGTACACCGTGATTCCACTCCCGATAGAGAACAGCAGGGGACAGGTTCTTATCATGCGTATCCCTGCTGATTATACCGGGCAGGCTATCGGCGCGTCGCTCTATCGTGCCATGAAGATACAAGACCCGGAATATCTGAAGAAGCTTGCGTCTGAAATCATGTCGGTATCTCCTATCGGTTCCGCTTCCCTTCAACCCACGATAGAGCTTGCGTCAGGATTGGCGCAGTACGCAACCAAGGGCAACATCTACGATCCGTGGTCAGGACGCATGGTTCTTCCCAAAGACGTAGAGGGTGCGGGTGCTGCACGCGAGCTTCCTCTTATCAGCAAGTGGGCTTATAATCAGATCGGCGGCTCCATCGTTTACAGGTGGCCCGACAATTATGACATCCGCGAGAAGGGTGCGGTAGAAAAGGCTTTCGGTCTGCCGGTTGCCGGGCCTGCCGCCGGCGCATTGTTCAAGTGGACCGACAGGGGAGATGTTGAGAAGGTTGAGAAGAAGCTGATACCGATAAGACGCGAGGCAAAGGAGCGGTCTCTTGAAATCAAGGACAGAATAATAGACAATCTCAAAGAGGTTGAGAAGCTTCGCAAGACCGACCCGGTTGCGGCGAAAGCTCTTGCCAACAAGCAGGCCAAGGAGCTTTACAAGGAAGCCAAGAAGGATCTTGGATACGATCAGGGCAGGGTGCAATTCAGGTCTCGCTATCGTGAGCTTGCGATTGAGCGCCTGCCTGACAAGACAACCATGCAGCAGATCGCAAGAGCCGGCACAATCAAGGAGCGCGAGGCGGCGATTGACGTATATCTCGACAACGAAGGGTTGACCGGAGACGAGCGGAAGATAAGAAAACGCAGACTCATGCGTAAGTCCAGACTGTTTAAGGAGCTGTTCAAATGAAAGGGGTAGGTGATGGCAAAGCCAAGAGCGATGGTGTTCATGGAAACAAGAGTTCAACGCCCTCTGTCGGACGAGGGGAAGGCGACATACGAGCGCGTGTTCCCACAAGCGTACCGGCCCCATTGGGAAAGACAGGGAGAGCAGGAAGAAACGGCAAAGACAGACGGACAACGCCAGTGTTTATACGCCTGTCAACACCGGACAAGCACCATCTCGGATACCATGATGTCGCAGATGTTTACGACGGATTAAAGAAAATATATTCTTGTCCGTGCAGAACAGGGCCAAACCCGTACCATCCTCACACAAGAGAACCTTGGCAAGATGTCTATGCTATGATTCTGTGTGGAAGATTCAGGTACAATGTGGTTGCCTCACACTACCGTTTCGGTAAATGTCTCTTATTGAACGAGGGTGGAGAAATCTCAACCATCAATCCCAACAACAACCACGGCGGCAAGCATATAGCCAAAGAGATATTCGTACATTGTGGAGGCTTGCGATCAATCAATCCGAAGTGGCCCGGATCGAAGGGGTGCATCACAATAGACCCGGATTACAGCGACAAGTACTTTTCTTTTTTTCCTTGGAACGCAAGTGGAATTATTGTGCTTGACGAGGATGCCGAATACACCTTAACAGAAGGAGTGTTTTTATGAAAGGGTTGCTCAAGTCTCTGCGCCAGAAAAGCACATGGATAGGAATATCTGGTATCGGGGCCGGTGTCGTTCTTATCCTTCAGGGCAATGTCGATGCCGGCGTGCAGACAATAATCGGCGGTGCGTCGGTTATCTTTCTGCGTGAGGCCATTGCCAAGACGAAATAAAAAAAGGAGCGCAGTTACAGGCAGTAACCACGCTCCACACCATCTAACCCCATCACAGGTTGATTATAATATATCACGAATCATTTGAATCCGCAACCTTTTTTGTAAGACCCCTTCTCTTTCCACTTGAAAAGCTCGTAAGTGTTATCCGACCACAAGACGAAGACAAAGCAGCAAAGCGATGGTTCGTGCCGGCTCATCCAGTAGTTTTGAGAGCGGGTGTCCTTCATGCTTCCAAGGCGGCAACAAGGCATTGAATTGCCTATCGCTTCCTTGACTTCAACTGCCCTGAATATCGGTATCTTCTGCACGCCCACCTGACACATCTCGTATCCGGTGTAGTCTGGTTGGCCCTTGCTTTTAAGGTGTATGACCGTCGGCTTGTTCCCGATATACACAACCTTTGTCTCCGGTTGGGTGCGTTCCATCACCCAATTGCCTGAAGCCCACATCTCGAAAAGCTTTTCGGCTATCGCCCCTGATGACGTTTTCTTATTCATCCTCTTACTGTCCTCCCGTCGGCATAGATTGATTGAAGCTCCCTGCTCCCGCCATCACAACATTCGGGGTTGAGTGTGCGGTAACATTTCATACACAGGTAAGAGTTGTTGCCGACGCGCACATACTTTTCTTTTTCGTCCTGTTTGAACGGTCCGTTGCCGCAGTTGTTTGAACAACGGACAAGCTTTTGCACTTGTCCGTTTTCGTCTGTGTAGTAGTATCGCGGATTAAACATATCTGTCCTTTCAGAACAGATATCCGTTCATCTGTTTGGCTATCTCAAAGGTGAGTTGCGCGTCCTTCTCGTTGTACTTTTTCAGTTCAGCAACATCCCCGCTCTCGATGATGTCTATGATTCTTGTTACATCGAAATCCTCTTTCTTGTTATCGAGAACAAACCGGCTCATCTTATCGAGAGAATTGTACTTGGCCTCATGCGACCAGTTTCCGAGAACCTGTGCGATGTCGATGTGATAATCACAGGTGTACTTGCGGGTATAGACGGTCATTGGAATAGAGCCAATTGAAGCTCGCAGTATCATTGCTCTTGTGTATAAGTACGGGATGTCAAAGTTGATCCCGTTGCATGTTATGATTTTCCTTGTCGCGTAGTTGCTTTCGTCTGCGCCGATGAAGTTTGAGAAGATGTGTTCGATCAAGTCCTTCTCGTTGCTGCCGTGCTTTGTGGTATGAAGATGCTCAAACGTGAAGAAGTTGCCATCATATACAGCGACGCTTGCCACGCGCCCGGTCAGCGGTGACAGGGCCATGTCCGCGATCTGTTTGACCTTGGCATCCTCGATAGCGGCCTTGATTTTGTCCGGGTCTTTGAGCCGGCTGTCTACCTTGGGGTCTGGCAGTCTGTCGATTACATCCTCGTTGGCAATGGTCTCGATGTCTATTGCCTTGTACTCTTGTAGCATAACCATTATTCTACCCTCCTAAAAAGGTTGCATACCATTCTGATTGATACGTCACTTGCGACAGACGAAGACTCTCCCATCAGCCGGCACTTCCGTACTCGTCGCCCTCCCGTGGGAACCATGTGCGAGTGTCGGCAACCGGCACAGTTGTTTTCGTCTGTCGCGTAGCGGTATCTGTTTTTCTTTTTGAACAAGAAGAACTGTCCATGAACAAACGGTTTTGGCTTTGCTTCTTCCTCGCCGCCGAAAAGATTTTGCTGATACAACTTCATAACCTGTCAGCTCCGTTGCAGGAAGGACAGAATCCCGGCTTCTCAACGGGCATGTTGCATTGGGGGCAGTCCTCTTTCTTCGGCTTGTAGACTTTGAGCCTTACTGGTGTGCGCTCTGTCTTGTGGACAAGGTACGGCATCCAGAAATACCGGCGCTTCCACACTTTGCACAGCGCATTTCTGTCGTCAACAAATTTCTGCGCGAGTCTCTTGTCACCGAACACCTTGACAAAAGATGGAGAGCCGAACGCTTCTCCCTTGAAAACGATATAGACATATCTCTGTTTAGAATGATTGGTTTCCATATAAGAACCTTCTCTTTCTTTTCTTGTATTTTTTCCCGCACCGGACAAACACTTGACCGTTAAGATAGTTCTCCGGTATTGTTATCGCCCCTGCATGAGTATCAAGTTTAATCTTTGGTTGGTGACACACACTGAATGTGTCACCTTTTTTCTCCCCAAGAATAACAGAATAATATGCAGGGAATCCATAAACCTTTCTCTCCGCGTAGAACTCGAACAGTGAAATCATTGTTCGTCTGCGAGAGAAACAGCCAAGATGTTCAGGAACTTCCCGTTCTGTTTGAACTCAAACTTTACGAGCTGTCCCTTGAGCCCCTGACACTGGCCGGCGAGCTTGGAGTCAAACGTGCCGTAGGTCTTGTCGTCAATGACGATTCCGTAGCGCGTTTTTTCCTGTCCTGTTTTCTTGTCAGTGTACGGAACCGATGTGACTTCCTCGATTACTCCGGTCTTGATGTTGTCCTGAAGATTGGTGTCGTCGTAAGCCGCGTTGTCAGGATTGTTGACGACTTCCTCGTTGGGTTGAACCGGGGCTCTTGTCGGGGTTGTAGTTGCGGGGGCGTGAACTTCTTGCGATCTTGCGGTGTTGGTTTCTTCCTGTGGCGCAGCTTCTTTGTACTTGCCGCCGAGATCTTCAACGTCCTGTGTGAAGATGTCGGAACACGCGGTTGCCGTGATTGTGGCATCGACAAGGGAACGCTTCTTCGCCATCTTGAGAACGGTGTTGTAGTTGTCTGCCGGGTTGTCGTTCTCGACACTCTCTCCCTGCTGACAGATCATCCATTGCCCGTTCTCTTTTCTGGCAACGAATCCCTTGCCGCCGAGGGCTTCCTGTGCCTTTGAGGGGTCGCTTCCGCGCAAGTCCCAATATGCTTTCGGAACCGGCTTGCCGGTTGACTTGGAAGGGCCGGTGCGGAACCTGTATTTGCGCTCCATGGTTGAACAGGAACCGACACCCTGACCCCACGCCTTGCCGGTTTCGATATGCCGCAATGTGGTCTTGATGATGTATTCCCTGTGACCGTTGCCGAGGTCGATAGGGTTTTCCTCACCCGAGTATTCCGGTGCGAGTCGGAAGGTAAAGGCAAGCTTCTCTGCCCCGGGCTTGAGGAGTGTCGGCTTGTCTCCACATCCCGGGATCTTCCCGTAGTGTTCGTTGTCCCGCATGACGTTCTTCATCACGCTTTGGACAAGCGCAACCTGTTCGATAAGCTGCGCCGGTGAGAAAGCTTGAATCTCGCCGCCCTGTTTCCCTGCTACTGACTTCTGAAGCGCGTTCATAGCGCCCCCTTTCTGATGGGTTGATGGTTACAGCCAGACCCCGTACTTGATCCGCTCTCTTATTGACAGCCCCGCAATAGCAAGCTGCGCGACTCCGTAAAACAGCAGAAAGTACGAGATTATTTTATTAAACGTGGTTGATGTGTCTATCCAAATACTTATGCACAATAAAATTATACCAGAGATTGCGACAACTGCTGTCGTGAATGCTTTATTTTTGTTTTGCACGCTCGACATCTTGACCCCTCGCTGACCCTGAAAATGGTGTTCAGTTTTCCGCATGTGCGGCAGTAAATTCTTGAGTACCCGGTCAATCTTTGCGCCTTCTTTACACTATCCTTCAAATATTTCTCCGATGCTTTCAATATTTTCTCCCCTATTTCTGGATGTGCACTTGTCTTTGTACCACGGAAGAGTTTTATGGAACTCTTCGAGCTCTTCCTCTGTCATTGGCCCGGCATCCGCGTCTTCAATCTGCGGACAAGTCCACTGCCTGTGATATTCCTGCATATTTTTTGGCAGGATGTTTTCCTCCGCATCTCTGAAGTGTGCGATAAGCGGGAACGGAATTGTGGCCGTCGGCTTGAATGTCCGCATTATTTCGCGGACCGTCTCACCGAATATCTCTTCACGGCGGTGCTTGAACTCCCCCCAAATACACGCATAAAGCGTATCGTTCGGGGCGCTCCCAAGGTAGGAAGTGAGGCCGGCGATGGCCGTTCTGTAAAATTGTTCAGTCATTTAAGCACCACTCTTTCCGCTTGAGCCGCAATTTCCGATAACGGAACTGCCCGGGAGTTGTTTGCAGGGCGATTATTCACCCCGTTGCGCTCCCAATTTCTAACTGCGGCCCTCCAATCTTTCATTGGAACCTTACCAACCAACCACCCGTTGCTTTCGTAGTGGTCTATGAACTGTTGAGGATTAATAGAATTCTTGCGCTCAATGCAGTAGGCCAACACCTCATCGTATATCGGCTTCGTGAATCCCGCGCTCGCCTTCCCTCTCCCCTGCACCCCTCTCCCTGAAGAAAGAACCAAAGAAGTACCCTTATCATATACCTCTTTCTTTTCCTTTTCCTTTTCCTCTTGAGGAGGTATAGGTTTGGTATGTGCTTTGGTATTACGTTCGTAATTCGATTGTAATACGTTCGTATTACGTTCGTATTTTTCCCATCGTTTTTTGATGTTGTTTCTCTGGTTCTCGCAATAGAGCATCTTCTTTTCCAGTTGACGTTCAAGTCGCTCGTTGTAGAGCATGCCGCTCTCGTCTTTGACGAAGGCTGTCTGGATAGTCTCGAACTCTCCAAGGCAGACCGCCTGCGCCTGTTCCTCGGTAAATCTCCCCTTATTGAACTGCAAAATCAAGAGGTTGATATACATTCCCTGTTGATGGTGCGACCACCCGATTGTTTCGACAAGGTAATCGCCCGGAAAAAAATAGAATCCGGGTTGGTTCATGGCTCTCCCCTTTCTTATCCGAGTGGGGAGGTTGCCTGTTCATGCTCTTCCACGCTGTCCGGTGAGCTGATCGGAGAGGCCGCGCGCGCCTTCCAAGAATAGATTTCCCCGATACCCTTTTCATCTACAACCTCAAGGGCTTTTGTCAGACCGTACTCTGCAAGGCGGCTTATTAAACCGACAAGCCCTCCGTTTCTTGCCTGAACCTTTTTCACTTTCTCCCCGAGTTCAATCGGGATGCTGATACTGACTGTCATCGTGGTACGTTGCATGACTTGGCTCCTTCCTGTGGTGGTTGCCCTGCCAAGATCACCCCTGTCCGCGCCTGTCTCTACCCCGGCGGTACGATCTTGGCTTTAAGGGGCGTTTCTGTGCGTCTGGTAGAGCTTACAGAAACAAAGATATATTTATTTTTGTTCCCTGTCAATGATTTTGTTAACCATTTTTTGGTATTCATCCCTTGTTTTTGTTCCCGTCAACAAATAAATACAATCGATGTGGAACTTTAAGCCCTCGATGCCTTCGCGTTCGAGCCATTCGAGCCGGTCGCGCTCCTCTTTGATCTCTCTTGGTGTCATTGTTCGACCTCCAAACCGGATTGTTTCGCCGTGTACTCGGCAAGGTGAAGGATGTTTTTTAGTTTCGACAAGGCAAGATACCGGTGCGCTCCTGTGTGTTCTCGGATCTCATGCTCTGTGCTTGTCGTGGCGTGATTGTAAAAGATAAAAAGCTGATCGGGGCAGGCCCTCCCTTCTGCCGATAACATTTCTTTGTGGGCTCGGAGTCTTTGCGCGAGTCTGTTGTATCTGTCCGTGAGTCGGGCGATCTCTTTTTCCTGCTCGTCTTTGTTCGTTGTCATATATTAACGCCCTCCATTTTCCCGGTATTCTTTTATGAATTCTGTGAGTGTCATGCGTTCACCTCCGTTTCAATCCCGAATTTTTTTATTTCGTTTGCAACTGCATCAGAACAATCAAGGCAAAGAAAAACCTCTGCTCTGCCGGGAAAAATGATAAAAAAAGATGTGCGCGCGTCTCCCTTTTCTATCGCCTTCCCGCAGGCGTTACACTTGTGCGCTCGCTTTGCGGTTTCTTCTGTGACAATTAATCGGCCTTTTCGTATCTGTCTCGTGTCTTTGCCTCCTGTTATTGGTTCCATCGTGTTTGTTCGCGCATTGAAACGCAATTTTCCTCTGTTATTAGAAGATGATCGTGCATGTGAATGTCCAGATTATCCCCCGCATTCTTCAATCTCTTGGTGAGCATCCAATCTGCTTCACTCGGGTTTGTTCCCCCGCCCGGGTGGTTGTGCGCGATTACAAACGAGGTTGCTCCGCAGGAAAACAGGAACGAAAACACTTCGCGCGGATAGACAACACACTGGTTGGCCGTTCCCTCCGTGCGCGTGTAGCCGGTGATTTTATTGCGATTGTCGAGAGCAATCACAAGGACGCTTTCAAAGGGATGTTCGGATAGTTGTTTTTTTGCAAACTCTTCTACATCTTTTTTGTGCGCGATTGTTCGCGGCTCTGCCGGCACTCCAGTTTCTTTGACGTACGATATTTTATATTTCTGTATGCGATACATTTTGTTGCCTCCTGTGATGGTGAAGATGGCGGGGTTTTCCCCGCCTGTGATTAGTTGATTGACGGATTGAAAAAGCGCTCGTTGATCTCCTTGAATACTGGGGCAAGGTGGTTGATAGTGGTAGGCGCGGGCGAGTTCTGGTATTTGCGGGCGTGTTGTAGGTTGACAGGCTTGCTGAAAGTCCGCTCCGCTCTGTCGAGAAACAGCATGATATCAAGAACATCATTTACAAACGCGCCCACCTCTTCATCAATCTGCTCCTTTGTCTTGGTGTCCCTGTCGTCTGCCGCCTGCGCCATTTTATTCAGGTCGAGCGGTATGATCTCGTTTGCTGTGCCAACATCGCACGCGATAGAGAACAGAGTAGCAAAATCTTCCCCTGCGTTTTTGAAAATAGCGGCCGCGCGTTCGTTTGTCTTTTTAAGTTCCAGTATCATGACGCGCGCCTTGGTCGCTATGGTAGATAGTGCGGCGATCTCCTTGCTGTTTAACGCTGAAATATTAAAAGGCAACATCATAAAAAACCTCCTCCTGTGGTGGTAGTTAGTATATCGGGAAAACGGTGTACGTTAGCGGGTCTGTGATGGTGTTCATGATTTTTCTCTCCTGTGGTTGTAGTGCGGGGGAGAAATCCCCCGCGTTTTTTATGCCTCTGCTACATTGAACATTTCGGCAATTTCGTCGGCGTCCATATCCGACGATTCGGCCCAGCTCAGGGCCTCAGTCTCTGTTAGAGGGATAATCCCGCTGCCTCCGCAATATGCGTTGCCTCCGCAGGACTGCGCGTATTTTGTCATTGCTCCCCCCTCTCCAGCCAGAAAAAACCGGCCGCGCGGGGTTTTGTATAATGCCTCATCAAAATAGTGGAAATCGTTTTTCCCCTCATCGCTGGATTTTGTGCCAATTTCCTGTGCCGTTTCTGTGTTGTACATTTTGCCGTCAATCACTTTTTTCATGCTGCCCTCCTGTAATAGTGGTTTGTGGTTTTGTATTACTGTCCTCTGTGACAGAGCGAAAAAGACAGAAATTTATCTAAATATACCAATAATTTTACTGCCTATCAATGGTTTTTTTTATTTTTGTTTCTTTTTGTATCTAACTGTATGATTTTAAACGTGCTATTTTTTCTATTTGGCATGGAGTTAAACAGCGTTTTCTTTACATAGGAGATAGTTTTTGCTCTTATTCTCTGATTGACAGAATAGAATATCTATTTAACGTCAGTGGTTGTGTGTCTGGTGATGTTGTGTTTCTGGTGCGGGGATCGTGTGCCGGGTTTTGGTCGTGTGCTGTCTGCAGGCGGCAGCACTTTCCCCTTGCAATCGGTTACGGCAATGCGTATAATGGTAGTATCTGCTCTCTGACAGTCAGGTAGAATATGTGGCAGTAGCCGCAAACCCGGTGACAGGTAAAGGCAAAATTTGTCTCCTCCAGAGACCGTAAGGGGGGATAAAGGGGGGATTAAAAATCCTGCGTTTATCGCAGGTGAAAACCCACAGCATATAATACCTATTAACCAATGCGGATAACTTGTTGATAAGATGTTGATAACTGT
>Ga0180433_10003981_pt1 | contig 21086 bp, 17 predicted proteins | sample SS_ome_8_FD_132980 | JGI IMG/M metagenome (GOLD analysis project Ga0180433, IMG submission 132980) | Hypersaline lake sediment archaeal communities from the Salton Sea, California, USA - SS_1_D_1 metaG | ecosystem: Environmental > Aquatic > Non-marine Saline and Alkaline > Hypersaline >... | reverse complement strand
TAATTGCTAAGATTAAATTGGTAAAAATTCCATATAAGACATAAAAGCTACAAATTATATACCCCTCTTCGTTATATATACCAATAATGGTCCCAACAGTTCGATTTACGGCAACATTAGAGGAACCATCAACGGGATCGATTGTAATACCAAACTTACCATTACCTATAACAGGTTCAGCCTCTTCCGAAGCGATAAATAAATAACTGGCCTCTCCTTCTTGGAGTGCTTTAAGAATTATACTATGAGTTAAGATGTCCTCATGAATTTGTAATTCGTCATAAATGTTCTTGCTGTTAGCTTTAGGGCTTTCAATATTCATTCTTTCTTCAAGTTCTCTTGAAGTTATTCCTCGTTCTAATAAGCCTCTAATCGGAATTGTTGCTTCAGCAATAATATCAATAATTTCAATTAAAGCTCCTTTATTCGGATAATAATGGGGTAAATTCTTTTCGAGCCATCGAGATAACTTTACGTTTTCAATCTTTTTTTCTGTCAAGTATTATTGCACCTTTGGTCCGTTCCTTGAAAAACATTTAGATGGTGGTTTATTTATTTTAATTAATAATTAATGACTTACAAATTTTTTGTATATGATTTCTAGTTAGCATTAAGATTAATCGCCTTTTAATAGTTGATGGATTTTTTGGTCTAGTATCTTAAAATTTAAAAAGAAAGTTATACTTAGAAGAACCCAAATTCAGCTATTCTTGAAAGAAGGCTAATTTTTTTTGTATCTGATTTGGTCGAAAGTACGAATTTTCGGTAATTGAGTTTTTTATCTCTTTCAATTTTTATTGAACATCCTAGCCAAAAGGTCATTACTTTTCCTCCACTTTGCACTTCAATAGTCTGATTTTCTTGTTTTAATCGTCTAAGATAATTCACAATTAATATGTCAACTGAGTAATGAAGTTTTAAGTAACTCAATGTTGCTAAAATCTGATTTAATTTGTAATTTAGAATGACATTCTTATTTTTACTTTTTTTCCTTAATTCTATTTGATAAAGGTTAGTCATAGAATCAATGATAACAATAAAACTTGCTTTTCTTCCATCGTTTTTAAGATTGATAAGTATTTGTTCAAGATCTAAAGCAAAATCATATAATTCAGAGAAATTTAATATTTTATAAAGCAGAAAGTTATCCATTTTTTTTTCCTTGAATTTATGGCTAATCATATTTATTTGTTTTAAGGGTAAATTTGGTTTAGTGTAAATATAGATAACCAAATCTGCTAATTCACAATTATATAAGGCTGTTTGAAGTGTAAACATAGTTTTTCCAACACCAAATTCACCCCAAATAGATACGAGTCCATTTTTTTGGTTAAAAGATTGGATGTAGTCATTGAGTTCCTTGAGAGGAAATATCATAATTAAAAATTTTTAATTTTATTGTGAATTATAATAATAAATTGAGAAACTCACCTTTATATATATTAACTGCGGATTTATCTTTTTTTTATCGAGTTAATAAAGAACTAAATAAACTGAGAATCCCATTCAAAATTCTAAATCTAAATAAAATTATCCCTCGCCACCCCAGCATTATACTGACTACATCTAAAGAAGAGGATTTAATAGAACAACGAGATAATAATCCCATAGTCTTATCTTATTCTGAGGACGATGATTTTGATAATTACATCATTCTAATTCTTGCAACGGTAAAGATTGGATATAAAAAGAGATATTCTGAATTACTTTTTTCCGTAGATCCAGGAAAAAAAACCGGTTTAATGATCTTTTTGGATGGATATTATTTATATTCATATTGCTGTTTTAAACCAAGCGAAGTGATTCGAAAAATTATGAAATATATTGAATGTTTTAAGATCGAGAATCAAAATGATATGGAGATTACATTTAAACTGGGAAATGGTGTATTAGCAATAACGATGAACTTAGTTAAGCAGATCTATTCAATCTATAGTGGTAGAAAAAATATAAAGATCTTTATAATTGATGAATTTAAATCCTCTAAAGTAAAGGTAAACCAAAAGAATAAACCCCGTAGAGTATCAAAAGATGAATTATCTGCGTTAATATTAGCGTTAAGAGATGGTGTTGAAATCAATCAAAATGACTATTTAACACTTATAAAACAATCGTATAAAAATAGGAAAAACAATAGTGATAATGAGGATTTAAAAAAGGGAGAAGTGTCGCATGCTAAACCAACTGTGGGAGAGATTGCTCTAAAGGTTATAGATGGTGATTTAACGGTAAAGAACGCATCTGATGAACTAAAAGCACAAAATCTATTAAAATAATAAAGTTTAATTTTTTCTAATAATTTCTGTTCATATCGAATACGGGGATAAAAGTAATTATGAAAAGAATTCAAGCTATTGATATATTTCGGGGTTTATGTATATTTTACATGACTTTTGGCCATATGACTTACTGGTGGACGGCAGAATCAAGTTTCTGGTTATATGAACTAATATGGAATTTAGGTGCTCCAATAGGAGGAGGCGGTTTTTTACTTGTATCGGGAATGAGCGCCATGATCTCATATAAAGTAAATTTAGAAAAAGCTCAACTATCAAATGATTTTAGTATGAAAAACAGTAGAAATCAATATATAATTCGAGCTTTAATTATATTGTTAATATCTTTCATATGGAATTTCTTTGGAACTCTTTTTATGGGAGTTCCGGGTATTTGGATATGGTTTGTAATCCAAACGATCTCTATCTCATTGCTTTTAGCTTGGCCCTTACTTAAAACATCTCGCTTATTTAGATTATTCATTTGTTTTGCTTGTTGGATTGGAAATCAGATTTTAATAGTATTATTAACTCCCTATCGTGGGCAGAATAATTTAATTGGAATAATTGATTTCATCCTCTATAATGTCCCAGAACAGAATATAATTTTGGCATATTTTCCCTATTTACTAGCAGGAACGATAATTGGGGATATCTTGCATGAAGCGTTTAATTCTAAAAATGTAAATACTAAACAATATCTTAAGCGAAATTTTTTTATTCCTGGTTCAATCGGGGGTGCAGTACTCGTTATTTTTGGAATAGTATTCCAATTTCCAAATTTTATTGATAAAGTAACTTTTTCTTCCCATATGTTTATTCTCGGTATAGAATTGTTTATTATAATCATTTTGATTTATATTAAGGATTTGGGATACCTAAAGTTGAAGAAAAGTTATTCAGTACTTAAATATTATTCATTCTATTCTTTTACCGTATTTCTTGCCCATAATCTCCTCTATTTTCTTTTTCCACCCATATTCAACGCTCTAGAGATCTGGCTTTATATTATACCGATAATGATTCTCTGGACATTTCTGTTCCGATTAATCTATCAAAAACTAGGAAAATACGCATCATTAAAATTTCTCATAAGTGAATCTGCTGAATATTTAGCTAATAAAATCTAATTATTTATATTCAAGATATGAAACGACTAAATAGTATCGATACTTTTCGAGGGATTTCAATATTATGGATGTTTTTGGGTCATCTTTTAGATTGGTGGTTAATCGATCAAGACTCCTGGTTGTATAATCTTACTTTTAATATAGTAGATCCTATTGGTTCTTCTGCATTTATTTTCATTGCAGGAGTATCTACGGCTATTTCATTAAGGATAAGATATCTTAGGGCAGATTTTTCTGAAAAGTATGATGTTAGGACGATTAAACGAGAATATCTTTATAGAGCTTTGTTAATTTTTGTAGTTGCTCTACTATATAACGTAAGTATTGCAATAGCATTATTAAATCCCTTGTATATCTGGACGTGGTTTGTTTTATTAACAATTGCAATTTCATTATTACTCGCATGGCCTCTATTCAAATTACCCATCCTATATCGAATTATAATTGGTGTAGTTATTTGGATTGGGAACCGGTACTTGCTGATCCTACTTTTACCTTATCAAGGAGCAGCAAATCTCTTTGGATTAATATTTCATATTTTTTATCATTCCTTAGATCTGGATGTAATCCTTTCATTCTTTCCTTTTTTTTTATTTGGAAGCGTTATAGGGGAGCTTATCTTTAAAATATATCAGATAAATGACACTGAGCTAATGAAAAAAGCATTAAAAAAACGGTTGGTATACCCGCTTAGTTTTATAGGAGTTTTATTGATTCTTTTAGGAATATTTATAAGATTTCCAGAGTTTTTTGTAAGAAACAGAAGTTTCTCGTGGATGATATATACTCTTGGAATTGATATCAGTTTATTAATGATATTTACAATATTTGAAGAGTTCATACATCTCAAAAAACGAATGAAAAGGAGCATACTTTTTTATTTTTCATATTATTCTCTAACGATTTATTTAACCCACAATTTATTATTCTTCGTTTTCTATAAGCAAATATCAATGTTTTTTATCTGGATTTTTATTTTAGGTGTTTATTTGGCAGCCAGTTATTTATTAAAACTGCTATATAAGAGGCTCGGATATAAACTTTCCCTAAAATATCAGATAGGAAGAATGGCAAAAATTCTTGCGAAACGTATATAGATATCACTATATCCTAACTTTTATAAAAAAAGCCTCTTACATTGGATTGTAATTTTGGATTTATTATTTAATGGGAAATTCAAAGAGTTATTAAAGATGTAATTAATGATGTTTATATAACGCCCATTATTTCCCACCGCAATGCTTCGATCCAAATCAAGTATGAAAAAGAGTGTGATTACTATACTTTTTGATATTAGATCATGGTCTAATTGAATATCATGAATATAAGTGTCAGGAAAAAAGGAAAAAATCATTCTGATTAAAGTCATCTCTTCTCGAATGACAAGTACTTTATAGTGTTTTAATTGTCGACGGACTTTTTTTAGAAAAGCTTTCGCAATATAATATTCTTCACTTTTTACTAAAAAAAAGACAAAATTATCTTGAATGATAATATTAACAGGTTCTATTTGAGTTAATTTAAAGAAGTAACCAAGATAACATAGTTCTTCATTGTGAAATTTTTTTTTTAAAAAAACGATTTGGGAAAAAATTACAGCATTATTTAAAATACTCATCAAAGCAATAATAGATGTTATTTTGATAATTTAAATTTCGAGAAAAATTGGCTAATACCTACAAAGTATTTATAATCTAAATATTTTCAAATAATTAAAGAGCAAATCTTCATTATGAAAAAATGAAAGAGCGGTTAGATATCTTATTAGCTGAGCGCCGTTTAGTGGAAAGTAGAACTAAAGCGAAATGGTTAATAAAGAATGGATATGTTTTAGTTAATGGTTGCCTAATTAAAAAACCGAGTAAGAAAGTCGACAATTCTTATGAAATCACCCTTAAGGCACCATTTCCATATGTTGGAAGGGGAGGTTTAAAGCTAGAAGCAGCATTAAATGAATTTTCAATTTTAGTGAAACAAAAAATCTGTGTGGATATAGGTGCATCAATAGGAGGATTTACCGATTGTCTTCTCAAACATGGAGCCCTAAAAGTTTTCGCTATTGATACCGCCAAAGATATTTTACATCCATCGTTACTATGCAATAAAAAACAGGTGGTCCCCCTTTTAGGAGTCGATGCTCGTAAATTAAGTAGTCTCGGAGAGAAAGTAGATATTGTTGTGGTAGACATTACCTTCTCTTCATTAAAAGAGGTACTGCCAAATTTATTGAATTTTCTCAAAATAGGGGGTGATATAGTCGTTTTAGTTAAACCAATTTTCGAAACCAATTTTTATGAAGAACAGAAATTTGAAATTATTAAAAATAAGGCAACTCTTAGAGAGATTTTACAAGATCTTCTGAAATGGAGTACAAAGAATAAGTTATTTCCTCAAGCAGTTATAAAATCGCCGATTCTGGGTAAGGGGGGATCGATTGAATTTTTAATACATTTTAAACTTGAGAATAGTTATGATGATGAAAATTATATCAAGTTAATAGAAAAGATAGTATAGCTAGTCCATAAAAATTAATTTAGTTTTCGGGATATGATTTAAAGAGTGCGCCCCATTCGGTCTTATTGAACTGTTTTATGCGCTTTTTGCCAATTGTGGGATACCATATCATATCATGATAGATTTTCGAAGCCATAGTCGGACCCAAAAAGAAAAGTTCATTTTTAAACAAGGGATAAATGAATTGTAATGGTCCCTTTCTGACCATCTGATCTCCCCAAATTACCAAGCTTCGTTTTACTTTAAAATTCCAATTAACTTCTGATATATCTTCTCCAATAATTTCAATCTGATCTACATCGCCACATCCTAATCCTTCATCATGAGCCATTTTGATTGCGGGTAAGTTAAGTGGTTCAAATCCCATCATTTTTGCCACAACAGCGTCCACTGCCACTTGATCATATCCCGCCAAAATATAGTTTTTAATACGTGGAATCATAACCCTTGGTCCCGCGCCATCTCCACAGACCGTACCATCTACGACCGCCAGAATCTCAGGATGTATTTGTTTCTGAATGATCAATAAGTCCACTAGGACTTCTGACATGAATTGATGGGAAAAATGTCGCCGTTTAGTTAACAAACCACCAAAGGCATTTTTCATAGCACAAGTAATCCCACCATGTATCATTTTTCCTTGTGTTCTTTGAAGATTTCCCCCCTTCGCTCCGGTGTGTCCATGCGTCTTCATGGTCGGAAGGTGTATTATAGGTTTTCCAACATAAAATTTAGGAATTTTAAATCCTTCAGAAAAAATCTTAGTATCCAAAGCAAACAATTGTTTATTTTTAAGTCTTAAGAATTTGGAACGCAAAGATTCATATGATACAAACGGGATACGTGTAAGCGGAACAAACCAAGCGTTATATTTTCTGATAATAGGATTCCATTTATTTCCTCGTAAACCACGTTCTATATTAGTGACTACAGTTCTGTTTTCTGCTGTAAATAAGTTCTGAGATCGATAACCATCCTCAATCATCGTCTTTAAAAGACCTTCTAATTGCCAAGGTGGAGTAGAGCATGCCGGAAAAAATTTAGACCAGCTTAAATTTAATTTAATTATAACCTTTTGGTCTTTATCATAATGTTTTTGGTATTCGGTTAAATGGAGTAATTTTTTATAATCGTCTAATATCGAGTTAGAGCTAGTTTTAATTATGAATACTTTAGAGGGAGAATTCGACATAAGCAATAAAAAAGAAAAATAATTTAATATCTTTACTATAGAAGGATAAAAACTAAAATATAATAATAAAGAAAAGAAAATTTAGTCAGATATATATTCCATTCCTTCATATGATTTTTCTTCGTCTAAGAAAGGTCGACAATACATATAGTGGTCACCCTCTAAGTCTACGCGAACGGGATTTTTGATCCCACATTTATCATGTTTATCCATTTCATAGCACCTTGGATGAAAGGCACATCCAGAAGGAGGATTAACCGGGCTTGGGACATCTCCTTCCAGAATTATCCGGTGTCTTTTAGAAGTTGGATCAAAAGTTGGTCTAGCCGATAGAAGTGCTCGTGAATAGGGGTGTGCGGGGTTTCGGAAGACTGCTTCTGTAGTACCTCCCTCAACGAATTTTCCTAAATACATAACTTCGATTCTATCTGTAATATGTTGTACTACAGTAAGATCATGAGTTATAAATAAGAATGATAAATCGAATTTTTGTTGTAATTCTCTAAGAAGATTGAGGATTTGGGCTTGTACGGAAACATCCAACGCAGAGGTCGGTTCATCAAGAATAATAACTTCTGGATTGCATGCTAATGCGCGAGCAATAACAATTCTTTGTTTTTGTCCACCAGAAAATTCATGAGGGTACCTATCAAGATGTTCTGCTTTCATTGATACAGTTTCTAACAATTCTAATACTCGCTTTCTAATCTCACTTCTTTTAGTTATTCCCATGAGCAGTCTTAAGGGTTCCCCAATAACATTAACCACTTTCCACCGGGGATTTAAAGACGAGTCAGGATCTTGGAAGACCATTTGTATTTTCTTTCTTAATTCTGTATCAAACAAGATGCTTTTCTTTTTTAGATCTTCTTCTTTATGCCTAAATCGATCCAGTCCCGTTGCTTTTTCAACGATTAATTGCCCTTTATAGTAAATCTCCCCGGAAGTCTTTGGAACTAAACTTAAAATCGTATTACCGATGGTAGTCTTGCCACATCCACTTTCGCCTACTAAACCCAGAGATTCTTTTTTTATTAGATCAAATGAAACGCCATCAACGGCTTTTACATCACCAATTCTTCGTTTAAAAAGCCCTCCGTAGATAGGATAATAGGTTTTAAGGTTTCTGACAGAAATTATAGCATTCTCGGGAATGTCTGTATCTTCTGGATTACTTATACTTTCTTTTTCTATTTCAGTCATGGTTTAATCTTTTATTAATAATTTTTTTATTTTTATATTTTAGATGTTATAGTTTTCTCTTCTTTTTTCCATTCATATTTAGGAGAATCCTTATATTTTGGATTAAAAAGATGGCATGCAACAAAGTATTTATCGCTAATCTCTCTTAATTTAGGTTTTACTTTATCACATATCTCCATCCTAAAATCACATCGTGGATGAAATCTACATCCAGATGGGGGATATATTAAGTTAGGGACCATTCCTCTAATAGTCTGTAGTTTTTGGTCTTTTTTTTCCAAACTAGGAATAGCAGCGATGAGACCTTTCGTATAGGGATGACTTGGATTCTTAAATAATTGGTCTGCTATAGCGTACTCGATAATGTTTCCACTGTACATTACCGCGACACGGTCACACAACTCTGCAATAATACCTAAATCATGGGTGATTAACAAAATTGATGTTTTAAACTTTTCTTTTAAATCTTTCATAAGATCTAAGATTTGAGCCTGAATTGTCACGTCTAAAGCAGTAGTGGGCTCATCGGCTATTAATAAAGCAGGATTGCATGCAAGAGCCATTGCGATCATCACTCTTTGTCTCATTCCTCCGCTCAATTCGTGAGGATAGCGATCCAATATGCTCTTTGAATCTGCAATACCAACTTCTTTAATGATATTGGCTGCAAAATCTCTAATAATATCTTTTAAAACCGGCGTGTGGGCTGTCTCTTCCTTGATTTGTTCGATTTGCTGTTCAATTTCTTGTTTTTCTTCTTCAGTTAGTCTTTCTTCCTTTTCTTTTAATTCTCTTTTAAGTTCTTTTGCTTCTTGGCGCCGATTCTTTCTTTCAAGCAATTCCTTATCTAATTCTGCTTTGAGGATTTCTTTTTGATGGAGTAGATATGTTTCTCCAACTTGAGTCCCAACACTCATGACGGGATTCAATGAATTCAGTGGATCCTGGAAGATCATAGTAATTTCTTTTCCCCGATATTTTCTCATTTCCTTTCTATTCAGTTCCACCAAATTCTTTCCCCTAAAAAGTACCTCGCCATCGATTATTTTTCCTGGTGCTCGTACTAAGTTTAAGATTGAAAGAGCGGTAACCGATTTACCACATCCAGTCTCTCCTACAAGACCTATAACTTCATCCTCATAAATGTCAAAAGAGAGTCCGTCAACTGCTTTAACAATTCCTTCTTCAGTATAAAAATATGTTTTTAAATTTTTAATTTGAATGAGTTTTTTGTTAGATTCAGCTTTGGTCGAACTTTCAGAAGTAGTTAACACCTCAGTGCTTTCAGTCATAATAATAATTACTCCAAATTTAAATTAAAGATTATATTAATAAAAAAAATAATTAATGATCCTCTATAAGTTTTTCAATCGAGGATCTAATGCATCTCTTAATCCATCACCTAACAACATAAACCCTAAGACCGCTAGTAAAATGAAAAGACCTGGCCACAGTGAAGCCCATGGAGCCGTATAGAGATATTCTCGACCAACGGCAATTTCATTCCCCCAGTCAATCAATCTATAATCACTAAATCCTAAGAAGGAAAGACCAGCTAAACTTAAGATTATTCCACCAACATCAAAGGTGACTGAGATGATGATGGGTTGTATTACGTTAGGTAAAATGTGTTTAAACATAATTCTTGCATTTCCAGCCCCGGATACTCGGGCAGCTTGGACATATGGCAATTCTCTTGCTTGTAGTACATTACCTCTGATTAGACGTGAATAGTATGGTATTCCAAGAATTCCCCACGCTAACATAATATACTCAACTCGAGGTCCCGTATCGAAGATGTTGCCAAAAACAGCCACAAAAACTAATGCTAATATTAACGCGGGAAATGCTAGAAAAACGTCGATTATTCTCATAATTACGGCATCAATCCATCCTCCATAGTATGCTGCTATGACTCCGATGATTACCCCAAAAACGACACTCAATGCTATTGAGGGAAGCGCTACAGTTAACGACGTTCTAGCTCCAAAAATTATTCTTGCAAGAACATCACGTCCAAATTTTGTTGTACCAAAAAGATGATTGGGTGCTGGAGGTGCCCAAATTTGCACATAAAATATACTAATCGCCTCTTCAAGAGTGTATGGAGAAAGCCAATGAGGAAAAACAGCTAATGTAGCAACAAAAAATACCAACAATATGCCTAGTATGGTTAAGACAGATTTAAATCGCCGTATAAACTTCCGTTTGCTAATAGTTTTTTCATACTGGTATTCTTTAATAGTTAATTCATCTATTCGTGATGCTGGAACAAATAGAAATTTCAGATTTGAACCAATCCACTTCAAAACCTTTTTAAGAATTTCAGTTACGCTTCTTTCTTTTCTTTCTTCTTCAATTTTAGTTTCATATACAATTTCCTTCTGCATTTTTCTCACCTTGTTGTTTTACTAAAATCTTATTCTTGGGTCTAATAGACCATAAATTACATCGGTTGCTAAGTTAACCAGAATAAATACTAATGCAAAGAAAAATACCAGTCCGTTTAATACCCAGTAATCTGTATTTCTAATGGCTAAAACTAATAATTCCCCTATCCCTGCTAATCCAAACGTTGTTTCTGTAAGAACGGCGCCAGTTAACAATCCCCCAAAACTTAATCCAATAACAGTAACCGTAGGTATCATTGCATTTTTTTTCGCATGTGTATTAATAACATCCTTCTCTTTGCATCCTTTTGCTCTAGCTGTTCTTACATAATCTTGTTCTAACACTTCAAGCATACTCGAACGGGTTTGCCTTACGATTGCTGCCAATGATATAAAAGCTAAACAAAATACCGGCAATATTAAGTGGTAGAAATAGTCGGTGACCATATAATACTCTCCAGAGATTAAAGCATCGAGCCACCTAAATCCTGTTACAAACTCAGGATCTGGGTAGGAGGTAGTTTTAAAACCGGTGGTAGGCAATAGAGGAACTCCATCTATCCTAACCACATATCCTAATGTATATTGAAGCAACATCCCCAGAAAAAATACTGGTAGTGCCACGCCAAGTAGCGTTAGACCTCTAAAAATTGTATCCCTTGCTTTATTTCTATGGGTTGCTGAAACGATGCCAGTCTTAATCCCTATTATTGCGGCAATTATCATTGAAAAAATCGCAATATCTGCTGTTCGAGGCAATGATAACATTATTAAGTCCCATACCGGCATACCTTTTACGATTGATAAGGAAACTCCCCAATCACCAGTAATTATTTGACCAAGGTAGCGAAAATATTGCACTATAATAGGATCATTTAAGCCTAATGCCTCTTTTGTAGCATAATATATTTCTAAATTAACTTTTCCTTCTGGAAGATAAGCCAATACAGGATCTCCTGGCATAAGTCGCGATAATATAAAAGTTAATGTCATTACCCCAAAAATTACCGGTACAGCGATTATTAACCTTCTTATAATATATTTTAATAGACTCATTAATTACAACTCCTATTTTATTTATTTTAAACCTCGATTTTTTTAGTGCGCATAATAAATGCATTATATTTCTCTCTAGCTGTTGCGCCTAAGATTGCAGCAGCCAAATTTATTCCCAGCAAGGTTAATATCGTAATATAGCTATTTATATTTATAAAATAGGCTCCAATTACGGTGATATCAAATTCTCCAATAATGAACCAATACCAAATCCATGATTGTACTATGATAAATGGAATTAACCATATACTATTTCGAATTCCATATTCAAAAAACCGTTCCCTAAATACCATGAAAAATACAATTCCTACAAGAATAACTAATGAGAAATCAGCTACTGGGGCTTGTATATATACTTCCAAAAATTCGGGGCTAACAAGTGCTTTCAAGACTACTGGTGTGATTAAGAATAATGAAATAAGAGCCAAGAGACCAATCAATAATTTATTTTCATAAAATCCAATCTTGAATATAATTACTAAGAACACCATGACTAAAATCAATGCAACGACAATAATCGTCCATAGTGAAAATGCGGATATAGAAATTGATGGAAACAATACCTGATGTAAGAACAAAACACCCGTGCGTATATTTTTCTTGTATACATTCGATAAGTAACCAAAGAATACAAAATGGATTAATAATAATGCCAGAATGAAATTTGTCTGCCTAACAAATTCAATTTTTTTAAATTTCATAATAGATATCCCAGCTAAATTCTACAATATCTCATCTAGTTCAAGCTCTTTAAGCTCGAACTTGGATGAATCAGTACTACTGTTATCAATAGTAGATGTTTTATTAATTATTTGATTATGCTCGTAAACTTTTAAACTTATCGAATCATTTTTTGGGTCTTCTAAAACATTTCTATTATACATAAAGCTATCTAAAATATCATCATAGATTAGATATGGTATAAATCCCATTTCGCGAGATTTTTCCTTAGCTATGTCATTTACCACGACATTAATAATTTTAGGGTAGCATTTTTGTCTTCTTTCCAAATATAGTTCATCCAGTTCAAATTTTTGCTCTTTTTCGACAAGAAATACATTTTTTTCAATCTTCCTACGAAAATATTTAATTATAGAATCACAGTATGCTATTAGTAAATTGCTATAGCTTTCTCGGTTGAGTTCTATATCGATATTGTTCTTATCAATCTTGTGAAAAGTCTTAAGAAATTGAGTATTGATATATGTGAATGACTCAACCATATCAGGAATGGACGCGCAAATATTATTTGAGGCAACCCACCATTCTCTAACTTTAGAGCTTTCTAAAGGTCTCAATGTAATTTCTTTCTGCTTTATCCGAGTATAACTTAATAAATTGGAAATTCCTGTTTTATAAAATTTTGCAAAATTGATTGTTAGATTGTACTTTTTAAAGGCCTTTTCTAACTTTTGTTGATTGAATGGTATAAATAAGGTTGGTTCTCCATTAGATATTTTATCGATTCTCAAGGGGATCGGAAGGATTGGGATCTGAAAGATTTCTGTAGACAATATATCGAAATAAAAACCAATAGGTGCGAGATCTGTTTTAAAAGTTTTTATTTTTATCGGATGTTTACGATATGATTTGAAGAAAAGCATAATTACAAAATAAACGTTATTTAAAGAATGATAGATAGATAAAAAAAAAAAAGATTAAATTTATGCTTTTTGTTTATTCTATCCTAATCAAGAGGAAAAAGTCCTCTGTAGATAGGATAGATACTTGTGGAACCCATTGCATTTGCCATTCCTTCACCATAGATATCTGCTCTCCAAGTATGAGTTACCTTAGAGTGGTAGATAGGAATGTGGAAGAAGTTACTTGCTAGATAATATTGAAGATCTTTATAAATATTTGCTCTAGCAGTCGCATCTGTTTCAGCCAACGCATCAGCCATCATAGATTGAAGCACAGGATCGTTGACTTGCGCAGAGTTCGAGGTTGACGCATTATTGAATAAGGGATCAATCATGTTGTAAGGATCAAGATAATCTGGACCCCAACCGATAGCGTACACTTCTAAATGATCCCATCCTTGATCAGGTCCCGTACCAATGTTATTCAGATAGTTAAGGAACTCAGAAAAGGTTACTCCATCATCCTCAACCGCAACTCCAATTAAGGAGAACCAATTGGTTAAGGCAACAAATAAGTCTTCTCTGTATTGATTTCCTGTATTATAGGTGTTCCTTACAGTTTTGAAGGGGGTACCCGCACTACCATTTGCGATAGCCTTCCACTCATCATCAGTAGTAAATCCAACACCAAATCCCATCGACTGCATAATTGAACGGGCAGTTGCTATGTCTCCGTTGTCTGGTGGAAGTCCATCAGAACCTGCACTCATGCTTGAATTATATGTAGCACCAAAACCAGGTGAGATGGGCGACAATGCTCTAATTGCATTACCTTGCCTTATTACTTCATGGCAATAGGTATAGTTTATAGCATTGGCAAGTGCCCTTCTCCAAGTGACATTAAGCTTCTGATTGTTCAATCCAATATATTGGTAAACAAGACTTGGTTTTCCAGTTTCTTGAGTGAATCTATATACTACAAAATCATCATCTGCTTCATAAGTTGCGAGGTTTTGATCAGCATACATTTGATTCCAATCAATAGTTCCTCCAAGGTAAGCGTTATGGGCAGTGGTTGAATCACTATAAATAGCATAGATTACTGTTTCGAAGTTACCAGGTCCTTGCCAATATTCCTCCCAACGTGAAAATCGTACTTCTACACTAGGAGTATAGCTTACAAACTTATATGGACCAGTTCCAACCAATTTATCTGTGGTAAGAGGAATAAAGCTCTGTGCTTGGGCTGCATGAGCAGTTGGAGAGACCATACCCGCATTTATATAGGTTAAAGTGCTAATAACTGGGGCATATGGGTTGCTTAAAGTAATGGTAATGTTATAATCTCCAACAGCCGTGACACCCGAAATGATAGGAGTTACACCATCAGGATTCATCCATAAAGATTGAGTTTGAGCTACCGCAACAGTATTGGTTCCTGAACAATTGGTAAGATAGAGTAGTCTGTCAAAATTCCATTTGGCGGCAGCAGCGTCGAATTCAGTTCCATCATGGAACTTAATTCCTTCCCTCAGTCTAATTTGAATAGTTGTAGTGTCAACGAAGTAATATGAATAGGCAAGCACAGGAATCATAGGTAAATCAACATCAGATAAATCCCAAAAGAATAAAGTCTCAACTACCTGTTCCAGCACATCATTAGAGGCACTATCCCAGGAATTAACAGGTTCTAAGTAAGAGGGTCCAGAACTAGTTGCCATTACAAAAGTTGTACCCGCAGAGGGCGGACCACTAGGAGGATTGCCTATAACAACGAGAACGATATTTCCTACTCCCGAAGCTACTAATGCAATGATAAGTACCGTAATTGCAATATTTTTTTTTTCCATATTTTAATCACATATTGTTATTATTGAATTTTTTTTGTATAGTTCGTTAAATAATTTCTTAGGTTCGTATACTTATAAGTCTTATGCTTTTTTTCTTGATATTTTTGGATGTTGAGGGGTCCTAGATTTTTTAAAACCGTAGAGTTTTTTAACTAGAATTTCTATAATCATCGCTATATTCCACAATCACTTATTTGAGAAAAAACTAACCTAATTTTTGGGGACAGCTTCTAAAATGATGATTTGTGGGAAGACGCTCCCATTTTTCAATTTATATTCCAAAGACCATAAATTAGCAATTACAAAATTAGAATATCGAAGTAAAATGACCAAAAAAGGGTAATGGCTAAGCAGATTCCTGCGATAATGATTCCTTTATCAAAAAAGGCTATCTCGGCTTTTCGAGCAATTTCAGGTTTAGATGAGGTCAAATACATATATCTCATGATAATATATAGCGAAATTGGAATAGTAAATATCGCAATGTATTCATTAAAATTAACAGTTTCGGGTTCAAGCAAATTGAATTTCAGGATCAAGTATAATGAATAAGTCATAAAAAGGGAGGTTGCGATAATCGTGTGAAATTGATTAAGAAGGTTGAGTGAATATTGATCATAGACTTTCTTATGCTCAACCGCTTTATCTTTGCCAAGAAAAACTAGATCTCCTCTTCGTTTAGCAATACTTAAGAACATAGCAACTTCAAAAATGGCTAGAAATAACCAAGCAGACAGATTTTCATTAATTAAAGCGCATCCTGCTAAAGTTCTCCATAAATATCCCGTAGAAAGCACAAGAATATCAATGAACGCATAAAATTTAAAGATTAAATTATAAACTTGTCCTGTAATGATAATTGTAATTAGCATTAGGGCAAACATTAAATTAGGAATCACAAATACTACTCCTAAAACCATAATCATTGCCAACAAAACCAATAACATTACTGCAAAAGTCCTAGATATTTCTCCAGAGGCTAAAGGTTTTTTTCTGATTTTTTCTATGTGAATCTTATCCCTTTCAATATCTCGTAGATCATTTACAATATAGTTAAAGGAAGACGAGCAGCATAGCAAGATGAATCCAATTACAAGAGAAAAATAGAGTGAAAAATCAAACAATCTTTCACTAAAGAAAATACCAACGAAGATTAACCCATTTTTATAATATTGCCTAATTCTTAATAGATGCAGAATACTTCGTATCTTATTTGGCATGATATCCTAGGTGAAATGCTCATGTAAATTAAAGTTTATTAAGATATATAATCTTCTGAGGCTTTATTCTTTTTTGAATTTTATACCCAAATTTACTGAAGAAACTGGTATCCTTTTTTCTCTGAATGAACGCTGTCTCAAATTCAAAAGAAATAATCTCAATTGATTTATAAGGGATAGTTAGTTTTTGACCAAAAATATTAAATATACTAATGGAACTCACATCTAGGCTTTCTGTTGCCTGTTTTTGTCCATAAATCAAAGAAGACACATAACCGATTTCTAAGTTATTTACGGGTTTTTTTAAAAATATATACGCTCTACACTGTTTCTCTATAAGCCATTTAATTATATCTATCTCCGATTCTCTAAAGAGTTTATTCTTTCCAATAACTATAAAGATGTTTCTCGGTCTTATAATTAAATCTTTCACTTTTAACCGCATTAGACGGTCTTGCTCCTTAGAATAAATGTTAGTAAGTTTAATTTCAATATCACCATAACTACCGTTGAATTTAATTCCCGAGCAGTGGAAGATCTGGGTTTTTCCTTTATTTTTAAAAAAGACATCATGTTCTATGAAATTATTTAAAATGTGAATAGAATTAGGTAATTTAATTTCTTTAATTTTCATTTTAATGAGAGAATTATCTTCTTTAACAAAGATATAATTCGCATCATCATAATTTTCATTCAATTCTATATCTTTTAAAATTAAAGGAGTTTTTTTATCGAGAAAATAAAGACCATCCATGAAGACTCGTGTTTTATGATATAATTTAGATTTCAAGTGAATCTCCCGTTCATTTTTGATGTCATAAACAATAAATGCATCAATTTCACAAATACTATCATTAAAGTAAACATCTCTTAGTCTTCCAAGAATACATTTATTATTTAATTTGTTTTTGAACAAAAACTCCTTATTTATATCTAATTCAAATAATTCCTTTCGATTTAGTTTATTTAGTAAATCAGAAATATTTTCAATCTCGAAAAACTGAGAGAATTTCTGAGTGGCTATTTGCTCAAATTTTTCTCGCACAGATTCGAATTTCTTTCCATATTTTTTAATTTTTGATTTTTTTAGACATATTAAGGGTAAAAATGCTTCTTTTGAAGGAGTTAAGCCTTCTCCTAGAATTGATGCCACTCGATAGTAAGTTGGAGGGTGAGAATTCAAGAAATTGCTAAGTAAAGAGAGACGAGAGGGTTCTATTAGTGAAGAATAAATATATTCTGCGGTCTCTATATAGTTTAGGATTTGGTGTTCGCGATTTATTTTTTCATCACATAGTAGCATAGTGTTTAAACCAATTTGTCGTCCCGTAGCATAAAAGCTCTCTAAATTATAAAGGGCTTTAACTAATTCTTTCCCATAACCCCTCTTTTTAGCATAAAGATCTGCCTTTCCTTCTAAAAATCTAACAAAGATATAGATTAGGATATAAATCGCAATATTTATTATAAAGAAACTAAAAAATGGGATTTGAGGGTCTCCAAAGGTGTAATCATAGAATGTTGCTGGAAAGCCCAGTAGCATTCTAATTATCAAATCAATTGATGTGATCAAAGTTAAGATTAAGGTATGATTTTTCTTAGAATGGGCAAATTCATGAGCGACAATACCTTTAAGCTCGTCCTGGGGTATTAAAGTTTCACTCTCAGCAATTAACGCAATCCTCCTATCTAAAAAAGAGCCATATGCCATAGCATTTAAAATAGGATAATTTCCTATTCCAATTTTTACCCTTTTTTTAATTCCCATATCAGATTTAACATTATTTATTATATTGATTAAATTTTCATCCTTTAGGCGCTTAATTCCTAATAATTTATCTAAAAGGGGACCTGAGAGGAAATATATTAGCCAATTAACAAGAATAAGAATAAAATAGATGTTTAAAAAAAAATCGAAGGGCCTTAAATTCGAGAGATCGAGAGGGTTTTGACTAATAAAATTTAAGGGAGTATACTGGTTTATAAATACAACTGCAAGCCAAGCAATTATGTAGAGTAGAAGAGTTAGATATTCTGGTGACATAAATCTCCATATAACGATATATTTACGTCCAAATAGGATAAAACCTAAACCTAAAATAACCCAAAAAGAAAAGGCAAATGAAGTATTAAAGATAAATGGATTGTGAAGATAATTAGATATAATACCAGATATAAATATTAGATTATAAGTAACCAATGAAATAATTAATAATTTATTTAAAACCGGATATTCTTTTAGTTCAAATATTCCAAACCATAAATAAACTGAAAATGCTCCAATTATTGATGTAAAAATATCTTTTGTGAAAAAAAAAATCAAGAAGAAAAAAAAGAGGATTGCAACTAAATCGCTCATTTCGCTTCTCCTTCCCTGTTTTACCCAGCGAATGAATTCTTCAAGGACAATTAGATATAAAATTAATATTGCATAGAACGTCCAATCTTGGAGAAGTATTAAGATATTGATTGATAAAGAAAATAGAAATAAAACCATGAAAAATGAGATACTAAGAAGTAGAAAGCTACCAAATATTAGAGAACGTGTGATTTTTTTCATAAGCAAAACTAATCTGATTTGAAATAAACTTTAAATAAAGTTATTAAAGTATCGAGAAAATTTTAACTTTCATTTTTCACTGTCATTGATTTAATCTCTTTCCAAAAATATCGAATTGTCAAGTAATACCAAAGTAATAAAACGGGTACAACAAGGACAAAAGAAATTATTAAGTTAGCAGGTATTGAAATGCCAAATAAGTTGATATTTAGAAATTCAATCGACATTATAAAGAAATCGATGAAAAATAAAAGTGATGATAAAGCCACCAAAAGAATGATCATTAAAGCGATAATTCCCCTTATTTGAGGGTAAAAATAAAGCAAAAGAATTGTAAATATTCCAAAAATAATTATGGCTATAACTATCGTAGATATTTCAATTAGTCCTAAGGTTCCTAACATTAATAATGTTGTAATTATCGAGAAAAAACCACAAATTAATGATATTATATAAATATTAATAACTAATCGATTCTCCTTTAAGGCTCCCCTCGCTAGTATTAAACGTGGCAATGTGAGTGCTGCTTCTTTATGATCAGATGCTTTAATTAAATCATTTTCTAATATAACAACATCACTTTTTTTTTCTAATATATCTGAACTTTCTAAAAAACCTTTTACTGAATAAAGTACATAAAAACTGTTGAAGATATGGATAAGAAGGGCACAAAAAACAGCTGCTTCGAGGGAAGCGAAAAGTGCAATGCATGCTAAAATGGATCCCATTGCAAGGGTTCCAACATCTCCAGGAAAAATTTTCGCGGGGTACTTATTAAATAAAAAGAAAGGAATAATCACACTGATAGCTCCTATAGTGAAAATTATCGCTTCAGCAGAGTTCCAAAGCAAACCACATATGAATAAAAAAATCAATGCAATCAGACATGATCCTGAACCTTCACCATTATAGCCTTCCAACATATTTACAGTATTTGCGAAAACTGCAACAATGATCGGAGCTAATATAGGATAAATCACAGTTAATCGTAGTTTGCCTAAAAATGGGATTACTGGTGATTGAATATCAATAAATCCAATTAAGTTCGCAAAGAATATTAAAGCACCTGTAAAAATTGTAAATAATATTTTATATCTTGAGCGTAAACGAATCCTATCATCAATAAATCCTATTATTCCTGATAAAATAACTGTTAAACAAAAAATCAAGATTTCATTAAAGAAAACCGGAAAAAAGATCATAAGAAAAATAGACACCATTGAAAAACCAAAAACGATACTAACTCCTCCAGATTCGGCTACTTCAGGTTTTGAGGCTTTATGGATATCATATCCAATAAATTGTTTCCTTTTCATGAACTTTATTAGAAAGGGTATTATTAAATAAGTAATTATAAATCCGATGATGAAGATTATTACTAAATTTAAAATTTCTATTAAGCCCCAGTTTAACTCATCCAATTGAACCATCGATACCAATCCATTTTTAAAAATAATTCAAAGCTAAGGAGGAGAATATTTGTTGTTATTAAATATTTTATATTTCATTACTTATATAAAAGAAAAATAGCCCGGCACGGATTCGAACCGTGGTCACGGGGTTCAAGGCCCCAGATGCTTGGCCACTACACCACCGGGCTCTTTTCATATAATATAACCTAAAAACTATAGATTAAAAGGTTTTAAGTCTTGTTGTAGAAATTTTTCATCTAATAAATTTTTATTGTTTTTTAAGAATTCAAGCTCCAGTTTTTCATCACGATAGTCATCGGGAAGCATTTGGGGGATAGTGTCGATGATGGGAAACCATCTTTTACATTCAGGGCAAAACAAAATTCCAGTATCAATCTCAATTTCGAATTTGTATTTATTGATGATGACTAATTCAGGTAAAATATCATCCAAATCATTTTTCGGTAAAATTTTAGAACTATTTTCTATTTTTTTATAAATATCGGACCGGATATAATTAAGGAGCGTCTTACTGCTTTTTATTTCAGTTAGATCCACTACACTTTCTAATTCATCAAGACTCCGCTTAATTAAATCAAGATAAGAAAGTACGGGTGTTTTTTCCAACACAATATCATCTTGAACATTAAGTTGTCCATCAACTTGAGATGTCTTGACAACATTTTCTGATTTAATTCTT
>Ga0180433_10003980_pt1 | contig 21088 bp, 21 predicted proteins | sample SS_ome_8_FD_132980 | JGI IMG/M metagenome (GOLD analysis project Ga0180433, IMG submission 132980) | Hypersaline lake sediment archaeal communities from the Salton Sea, California, USA - SS_1_D_1 metaG | ecosystem: Environmental > Aquatic > Non-marine Saline and Alkaline > Hypersaline >... | reverse complement strand
TTTTAATGTTAGTCTTATTTTTTGCTTCTTCATCAATCACCTAATTATTCTATAATCTCAGTAACAACACCAGAACCAATAGTTCTTCCACCTTCACGGATAGCAAATCGCAAATCTTTATCCATCGCGATAGGCGATATCAATTCAACCGCCAAGTCAACGTTGTCACCAGGCATAACCATTTCTCGACCACCTTCAAGTGTCACAACACCGGTAACATCTGTCGTTCTAAAGTAGAACTGAGGTCTATAACCGTTAAAGAATGGACTGTGTCTACCACCTTCGTCTTTGGTCAAGATATACACTTGACATTTAAACTTTCTATGAGGTGTTATAGAACCAGGTTTAGCAACAACCATACCACGTTCTATTTCTTCTTTCTTCACCCCACGAAGCAATAGACCAACATTATCACCAGCCTGTCCTTCATTCAAAATCTTTCTAAACATCTCAACACCAGTAACAACTGAGTTTAATGTTTTACCAAAACCGATAATTTCAACTTCGTCACCAACCTTGATTTGTCCCTTTTCAATTCTTCCTGTCGCAACAGTACCACGACCTGAAATTGAAAAGACACCTTCAACTGGCATCAAGAATGGCTTATCAATATCTCTTTTTGGCTCTGGGAAATAGCTATCAACCGCTTCCATAAGCTTTTTAATAGAACCCGCACCAACATCACTTGCATCACCTTCAAGTGCTTTAAGCGCTGAACCTTGTATCACTGGAATATCATCTCCAGGGAATTCATATTTTTTAAGCAGATCTCTGATTTCTTCTTCGACCATTTCGATCATTTCAGGATCATCAACCATATCAACTTTGTTGAGATATACAACAATCGCTGGAACACCAACGTTTCTTGCCAACACGATATGCTCTCTTGTTTGAGGCATAGGTCCATCTGCTGCAGAAACAACAAGTATCGCACCGTCCATCTGTGCAGCACCGGTGATCATGTTTTTAACATAGTCAGCGTGACCGGGACAGTCAACGTGAGCATAGTGTCTATTTGGTGTTTCATACTCAACGTGAGAGGTTGCAATTGTAATACCTCTTGCTTTTTCCTCTGGTGCATTATCAATTTCGTCAAATGCTTTAAAATTAGCGCCACCCTTAGAAGCCAAAACCTTAGTAATCGCAGCTGTAAGTGTCGTTTTACCGTGGTCAACGTGACCAATTGTACCTACGTTAACGTGCGGCTTAGTACGCTCAAATACGTCTCTTGCCATTGTTAAATCTCCTAAACATTAATTATCTATTAACCTACTTTTACTATTTATTCTACCAACAAAACTTCCACGCTCCAAATACAACTATTTCTTTTTAACTATGGCATCCTGAACATTCTGAGGAACTTCTCGATAACAAGCAAATTCCATAGAATAACCAGCTCTGCCCTTTGTCATAGAACGCAATTCAGTCGCATAACCAAACATTTCACCAAGCGGAACTTCTGCAGAAATAATCTGTTTTCCAGACTTCTCTTCCATTCCCAAGATTCTGCCTCTTCTACTGTTTAGATCTCCCATAACGTCACCCATGTACTCTTCAGGAGTATCAACTTCAACCTTCATAATAGGCTCAAGCAATACTGGTGAAGCTTTTGATGTACCTTCTCTGAACGCTATAGAAGCAGCAACCTTAAACGCAATTTCCGAAGAGTCAACATCGTGATATGAACCGTCATACAAAGTAGCTTTTAAATCAACCACAGGGTAACCACCAAGAACACCTGATGTTACTGCCTCATTTAAACCTTTTTCAACTGCAGGAATAAATTCGCGAGGAATAGAACCCCCAACAATTTTATTTTCAAACTCAAAGCCCTCACCCCTCTCAAGAGGCTCAAACTTAATCCACACGTGACCATATTGCCCACGACCACCAGACTGCTTAATGTATTTACCTTCAACATTTGAAGGTTTTTGTATGGTTTCTTTATAAGCAACCTGCAACCTACCTTGAGCAACTTCTACTTTATGCTCTCGTTTCAATCTATCAACAATAATCTCTAAGTGAAGTTCACCCATTCCAGAGATAACCGTTTGCCCAGTTTCTTCATCATATGAGAATATAAATGACGGGTCTTCTTGCATCATCTTTTTCAATGCTAGCGCCATCTTCTCATAGTCACCCTTATTTTTCGGCTCAACAGAAGTTGAGATAACAGGAGCTGGTGACTTTATCGATTCAAGAAGAACTAACTTCTTCTCTTCACACAAACTATCACCTGTAATTGTATCCTTGATACCGATCACCGCAGCAATATCCCCGGCTCTCACCGAATCAATCTCTTCTCTCTTGTTGGAGTGAATCTTCAACAATCTACTGACACGCTCTTTTGACCCTTTTCTTGCATTGTACACGTAAGATCCAGATTTCAATTCTCCAGAATATACCCGTATAAAGTTTAAAATACCAACAAATGGGTCTGTTGCGATTTTAAACACCAACGCACAGAATGGCTCTTTTGGGTCAGTATTTCTTACAACTTTTTCTTCTGTTTTTGGATCTATACCTTCAACCGGAGGCACATCCAAAGGCGACGGCAAATAATCTATAACAGCATCCATAACCAACTGGACACCCTTATTTTTGAAGGCCGTCCCACAAAACACAAGCGTAATATCTTTATTAACAACACCTTTACGCAACGCTTTTTTAATCTCTTCAACAGAAGGCTCTTCATCATGCAAATATTTTTCAGCAACTGCATCATCTAGATCTGCTGCCGCTTCAACCACCTGCGCCCTAACTTCCTCAACTTTATCTTTATATTCATCCGGAATATCTGACCAGGTAACAGTAGCGCCTCTATCTTTTTCACTGAACGTCGCCATTTTCCTGGTTAACACATCGATGATACCAGAAAAGTTTTCTGAAGCCCCAACAGGAACCTGCATCGCCACGGCCTTCATGCCAAACTTATTATTTATATCATCCACCACTCTAAAATAATCAGCACCGACACGATCAAGCTTATTCACAAAAATTATTCTAGGCACCTCATATCGGTCAGCTTGTCGCCACACCGTTTCTGATTGAGGCTGCACACCAGCTACACCACAAAAAACAACAACCACTCCATCCAGCACACGCAAAGACCGCTCAACCTCAATGGTGAAGTCTACGTGACCAGGAGTATCAATAATATTAATTTGGTAATCTTTCCAAAAACAGGTAGTTGCAGCAGACTGAATCGTAATACCCCGCTCTCTTTCCTGTTCCATCCAGTCCATAATGGCTTCACCTTCATGAACCTCACCAATCTTGTGTGATATACCGGTATAAAACAATATTCTTTCTGTTACCGTTGTCTTACCCGCATCAATATGCGCAGCAATTCCTATATTTCTGTATTTATCTAATGGATAACTCATCAATCCCCCTTAACTACCAAGAATAATGGGCAAATGCTCGACTCGCCTCTGCCATTCTATGAACATCTAATCGCTTTTTCACCGCGCTGCCACGACCCGCATGAGCATCCATCAATTCATAAGCCAAACGCTCTGACATTGTCTTACCTGATCGAGCTTGCGCTGCCCTTATAATCCACCTCATAGCCAAAGCTCTGGCCCTCGAAGGACGAACTTCTCGAGGAATTTGGTATACACTACCACCAACCCTTCTTGAACGAACCTCAACAACTGGAATAATCTTATCAAAAGCTTCTGTAAAATACTTCACAGCTTTTTGTTGATCACCACCAACTTTTTTTGCTAACACATCAATTGCGCCATACACTATTTTGCGAGCAACATTTTTTTTACCTCGCTCCATGACAACATTAATGAATTTTTCTACTAAGTGAGACCCAAATTTTAGATCTACTCCGATATCTCTTGTAAAACTACCTCTCTTGCGCCTTGGCATATCTTATATCCTCTTGAACTTTTACGTTACATTAATCTTTAGGTTTCTTTGCACCATACAGAGAACGGCTCTGCTTTCTATTCTCTACCCCTGCCGAATCAAGAGCACCTCTCACAATGTGGTATTTAACACCCGGCAAGTCTTTTACCTTTCCGCCCCTCACAAGAACAACAGAGTGTTCCTGAAGATTATGCCCTTCACCAGGTATGTAAGCAGTGACTTCATAACCAGTAGAAAGTTTAACACGAGCAACCTTACGAAGAGCTGAGTTTGGCTTTTTCGGTGTCACAGTAAAAACCCTTGTACAAACACCTCTTGCCTGGGGAGACCGCTTTAATGCTGGACTCTTTGACTTAGCTTTCACTCTTTTTCTTTTAAATCTTGCAAGTTGATTTATCGTAGGCATAATAAAAAATTCCCAAACTTAAAAATTAACAAAATATATTAAGGTAAACCTCTTTAAGATTGCTTAAAAACACCATTCTTGCGACAATATCGGGAAAATCACCAAAAAATAGTCACAAAGGGAAAATCTCAATCTTTACTAATATTGTACATTTTTAAAAAAATTTTTCAAGTAAAATTGAATAAAAAATACAAAATAAACAATCTTTTCTAGGCAACCCCCCCTAAAATTTTGTACAATATTTGAAATTAGTTACATATAGATAGATCGAAATATACAAACAAAATCACCCTTAAGGAGTTAACAATGCACGTTATAAAGCCTCTTTTGGCACTTTCACACAACCTTGTCTTCATTTTTATCGGCATATTGGGCATTGGTTTTATTATAGGATTCCATGAATTAGGCCATTTTTTGTTTGGAAAGCTTTTCCAAATCAAAACTCCCTCATTTTCAATAGGATTCGGGCCTAAAATATACAAGAAGAAAATCGGCGACACCAATTTCTCAATCGGAGCTATCCCATTGGGTGGATACGTCGAAAGTGACGCAAAATCATTCGAATCCAAGCCATATTACCAAAAAATGATTGTTTTGGGAGGCGGAATCGCGTTCAATCTTTTATTTGCTCACATCGTATTTTGCGCCCTCTTTTCACTTGGACTACCAAACACACGATACATATACCCGATCAACACCGTCCCCATAATAAAATCTGTTGATAAATCAGATGAGGTACAACAACTGGGACTCAATCCTGGAGACCAGATACTTGCTATAGAAAGTCAAAAAATTAAAAAAGAAACCACACCCCTGTTTTTTAAACTCAGAGAACTAAGTGAAAAAACGAAAAAAAAGGTCGACTTACAAATAAAACGAGGTGAAAAAATACAAAACGTGACCATAGACACCGAAAAGCTAAAGAACGCTCTTGCTCAAATGAAAATCACATTCATATTTTCAGACAAAAAAGGAACAGGTATCATCGATTCGATAACAAAAGGAATAAAGCTCACCAATGCACACATCATGGCAACCCTTGCACTATTTAAAAACATGGCAATCAAGCGAGACACATCTGCAGTTGGCGGGCCAATTTTAATTATTTCTGAAACCGTTAAAGGTGCTGGGCAGGGATTAAAAACATTCCTTCTGCTTTTGGCAATCATCAGTGTAAGTCTCGCAATTCTCAACCTTATACCACTACCAATTTTAGACGGCGGACAGGCACTACTTTACACCATAGAAGCTCTCATAAGAACCAAGCTATCAGATAAAACAAAGGAAGCGATATTTATCGCCAGCTGGATCCTCATGCTCTTTTTATTTGTTCTTATAAGCGCTCGGGACATCTGGAGAATTGTTCTTTCGTTTATTAAAAAGTAAAAATAAGTAGCTGCAAAGCAGCGTGTCGAAAATCGAAAGGCCGCAGTGAAATATTCACTGCGGCCTTTTAAATCATTAATACTCAAATTTGTGGGAGCTTACCCTATTTGAGCTTTATGAGGATGCTCAGATCCTGCATACACTTTAAGCTTTTTGAAAACCTTGCGATTAAGCTTGTTTTTCGGCAACATACGTTTGACTGCAAGCTCAACAATTCTTGTTGGATGCTTTACAAGCATCTCTTTTGCTGTCGCTGTTTTGTATCCGCCCATCCAGCCAGTATACCAATCATAAATCTTGTCTTCCATCTTATTGCCAGTCAATGCTATTTTTTCTGCATTTATCACAACAACATAGTCACCAGAATCTGTATGAGGGGTATATGTCGGTCTATCCTTACCTCTGAGAATGTCAGCTATTTTTGTTGCTAGGCGGCCCAAAATTTGACCTTCCGCGTCTATGAGACGCCAATTTGGTTTATGATCTTCTTTTTTTAAGACAAAAGATCTGTTCATATCTCTATTATCAGCCACGGATAATCCCTCTAAGTCTTTATTTTAACAATCTAACTTCACTAAAAATTAAAAAATTTTATGGGTATATTAAACGAACGAGACATACCTCTTTATTCAGAGTAAAGGAAAAATCACCAATGGTCAAATAGAAACTTTAATTAAACTGTTCATTTCTGTACCATAAAATAGTATAATTTAACATATTGTAACCATTTCAAATAAGGAATTTATATGACTAATACGTGGCTCGTTTTATTACCAACCATAATTGTTTTAATATCAGCTTTTACGATCAAAAAGCTCAATATATCTCTCGGACTAGGCATATTAAGCGCTGCGCTCATTGCAAGTGATTTTTCCGTTATAAAGATTTTTCCCCTTATTGCAACTAGATTTTGGGAAAACATAGCGGATATCAAAAACATTTACCTGCTTTTATTTATAGTTCTACTTGGAATCATTGTAGCACTTCTGGCCGCATCTGGCGGCGCTTCTGCGTTTGCAAAGGTAGTCACAAAACGAGCTAAAAATGCAAAGATGGCCGAGTCTTCTTCAATTATGCTCTCGTTTGCCCTTTTTATCGATGATTACCTGAGCAACTTAAAAGTCGGCTACATTATGCGACCTATAACTGATAAGTTTAAAATTCCACGTGCAAAACTTGCTTTTTTGGTACACTCTATGGCCGGCGCACTCGTTGTCATCACGCCATTTTCAAACTGGGGTGCTTTCATATCAGGAGAACTCAAAGGGTCTGGGGTTACAAAAGATACGCATGAAATAATACGCGTATTTGCCGATCCATTCTTTTCGTATATGAAATGTATACCGTTTATATTTTACTCCTTTTTAATCATCGCATCAGTTATATTCATCGTAAAAAAAAGAATATCGTTCGGCCCCATGAAAAAGCATGAAGATATTGCAAAAGAGACAGGAAACCTCTTTGGAGGAAGAACAGACGTAAAAACACATGAGCTCGAAAAAACCGATCAAGAAGGCTCTCTTGCTGATCTGATAGTACCACTTGCTTCATTAATTTTATCCATCATAATCGGCTTTTTATACAGTGGCGGCTATTATCTACTTGGCGGAACAAAAAGCTTTGTTGGAGCTTTACAAAATCTCAATAATGCTTTTCTTGTTGTCTTTATTTCCGGAGTCTTTTCTTTGGCAGTAAGTTTTGCTTTTGCACTCGTCAGAAAAAAAATTAAGGCAAAAAAAATTCCCGGCATATGTGTAACCGGCGCAAAAATGATGTACGAGCCACTTATCATGATCTTACTTGCATGGACACTCGGAGGCATTTTGGGACAAGACCTACAAACAGGAAGCTATTTAGCTCACTTACTTCTGGGATCACTCAGCATAAAACTTGTTCCATTGATGCTCTTTATTACTTCTGCGATATGCGGCATTGCAACGGGAACCTCATGGGGAACCATGATGCTTCTCATTCCGATATCAGTCCCCATGATCATTGGACTTGCACAATTGGGCATTCCAACGACACTTGATAAGATTGCAATTTTAATTCCATCTTTAGGAGCAATTTTTTCTGGCGCAGTATGCGGAGATCACATTTCTCCTATATCAGAAACAACTATTATGGCATCCATGAGTTCTGGCTCAACTCCAGTAGATCACACTTACACTCAAATGCCTTATGCTATTCCGTCAATAATTGGTTGCTGCGTTGCATTTTTAACCGCTGGGTTTTTGATAGATTACTCTTGGTGGGCAAGCTGCCTCGGATCGATTGCAATTGGTTTAGTGGTTAGTTTGGGATTATTAACTTTAATGAATAAGAAAAGATAATTTTTTAAAAACAAAAATTTTAAGATTCAATTTGATCAGAATCCTGCAGGCCAAATTTCATGAATTGAATTATCTGATCAGCCTCTTTAGGAATCATATCGCTTAAACAGATAGCTTTATCCATTTTGATCCAATAATTATCTTCTATGCGAATACCAATGCCTTCATCTGGAAGATACAACCCTGGCTCTATGGTGATTACATCACCTTCTTCCAAAGGCTCTTTCAGACTCCCCACATCATGAACATCCAAACCAAGATAGTGACCAATTCCATGCGTAAAGCATGCATCATATCCACCTTTTTTGTTAAGAAACACTCTTGCCAGATGTGTCAATGATTTGTCCTGTTGGTCAGAATTATTAAGAAAATAGCCTGGCTTTGCAAGCGACGCAATATAGGCTTGCGCTTCAAGAACAATGCTATAAAGCTCTTTCTGTCGCTCTGTAAAACTTCCTGAAACAGGATAGGTTCTGGTAATATCAGCGCAATAGTGATCAAATTTCGCACCAACATCAACAATGACAAGGTCTCCTTTATTCATTGCAGAACAATTTTTATGGTAATGCAAAATGGTTCCGTTACTACCGCTGGCAACAATGGAAGGATAAGCAGTCTTTGCACACACTGAAGTAAGCACATACTCAGCAGCAGCTTGCACTTCACTTTCTAACGCGCCATCTTCTATTGTTCTAGCAACAGAATCATGCGCTAAAGCAGTCACGTTAATTGCTTCAGATATTTTTCCGATCTCAAAAATATCTTTTTTTCTTCGCATCTGCGCAACGATATCAGATATGTCTTTCACATGTTCATCACGCAACGCAGGAACAAAAGATTGCATGCGCTTCAGAACAAATCGTTGATCACCATATTGGTGGGTATTATTAGGATTTAAAACAAACAGTTTACCATCATTGGATAGACAATCTGATATAACCTGCAAAATATTTTCATAAGAATTTTTATCAAAATAGGGATAGAGCTGTATCCCTTTTATCGGCTGGCCAAGTAATGCTATGTTTTCAAAACAAAACTGCTTTGCATCTTGTTCAGTCGGTTCTATGGCACTGCCCATCCATCGTTTTCTTTCTTGCACACAGTTTGGTACAAAAAGCGTGGATTTGCCTTCCATGTCAATAGCAATCACCACCCCAGATTCTTCTATGCCAGAAAAATAATAAAAGGAGCTCTCTTGCCTGAAACTTACGTTTGGATTTTCAAATGAGGCAAAAAACAATACTAATCCATTTTTTACCTCAGGATTATTTTTTTTAATTATTTGCACCAATTCATTTCTGCGCTTCTGATACGATTGAAAACTTGGCTCTACTAAATCACCAAAAAACATCTCTATTCCTCAAATATTAAAATGGACGCCGCTCTGAAATGGCTTTAAAAACTGTTAATCTATCCATAAACTCCAACGATGAACCGACAGGAATCCCTCGCGCCAAACAAGATAATGTAACACTTTTTTCTTTTAATTTTCTTGCAATGTACGCACAAGTTGCTTCACCCTCTGGCGTCTGATTTGTCGCTAAAATAATCTCTTTTACCCCTGCATCAACCCTTTTTACCAGATCTGTGATAGTCAAATCTTCTGGACCAATGCCTTCTAGCGGGCAAATAACACCACAAAGCACATGATATACACCACCGTATCCACCTGTTTTTTCTATCGTCAGTAATTCTTGCCACGTCTCAACAACACACACCAGCGATTGATCTCTTTTGGAATCTGAACAAAACAGACACTCTTTGGCACGCTCTTTCCAAGAAAAGCAAGCTTTACATCGTAACACATTTTTTTTTGATGCAAGTAAAATTGCACAAAATTTTTCAAGATGTTTTTCATCCATGTTCAAAAAATGTGTCGCAACGCGATTAAGATTTTTTGATGCAAGATACGGCACCTGCTGCAAAGACTTCAAAAGATTATCAAGCGATGGAATATGCTCTAACATAATTTTATCACGCAGACTTAAATTTCTTGACCACAAACGACTGCAACAAACCAATACCAACACTGGACACAATGTAAAGTCCCAGACCTGCAGACATTCCTGAACACAATGGACCAATAACAAGCCCCATAGCGATAAACATAAACCGCTGTTTTGGATCTACGGTAAATGCGTTTATCAACATACCAAGAGACATTAACGCAGGAAAAATATAATACGGATCTTTTGCAGATAAATCGGTGATCCATAAAAACGGTTCTCGATAAAGCTCTATAGAACTACGTAAAACATTAGCCAACGCAATAAAGATTGGAATTTGCAATAAGAGCGGCAAACATCCACCCAATCCGGTCATACCATGCTTTCGCATCAATTCTGCTCGTTCTTGAGCCAACGTCGCTTTGTCATGTTTATATTTTCTTTGGATGTATTCTAATTTCTTCTGGAGCTCTTTTCGCTTTTTCATGCCAGATTCCATTTTGAGAGTAAATGGCAACATCAAAAGCCGCAAAAGCAAAGTAAGCAAAATAATGGCAAGCCCATAATTTTTCAAATATTTGTCAAAAAACTTAAGAATCAAAAGAAGATACTTAGAAATAAAATCAAGCCAACCCGCATACCCAAGCGTTTTTTCCAATCGTGCATCAACAATTGCTAATGCCTCTTGTTTTTTGGGACCAAAATAAAATGAAACGCTCCATGCTTGTTTTTTATCAACCGTTGGACCTTCTAAAATTGAAAACAGTTTTGCATCCCCCAAAAGTTTATAATATGCTCGCTGCACAAATTGATCTGGGTCACTTATCATCGCATTGACAAAGTATTTGCTATCAGTTCCAAATAATTTTGGCTTTAATCTTCCAACATTTTCATCCAAACTTGCCCGTGCAGTCTTTGTAACAGACCCTCTTTCATTGACACCTACCGCTGAAACAAGATCATCTTTACCAAGATCAGGCATTACCGGAGCACCAAAAAACAATCGAGGCTCTACACCTTTTTCTAAGACTTTCTTAGGAGAAACTTCAATTTTTAGATCAATTTTGTAGGTATTTTTATAAACAGTAAACGTTTTATCAACCGAAACGTCACTTTTTGGTGAATCGTATCGATAACGCAATACAACCTCTAAATCATTCTCTTGTTTATCTACAAACGAGTAGTAATATGGTGTTTTTTCATCAAACGCCAATAAAAGACATTTATTTTCTTTTTCTGCATCTGAAACCGGGAAAACCGTTCCTAATCCTCGCAACTTTCCATTTGAAGCTCCCGTATACTCCAATCGCTCTAATGACGCTCCATCGCTAGAAAAGGTATATTTTGCCAAATTGGTCTCAAATTCAGTCAAAACCCTCGGATGTAGCCTTTTTTCGTCAATAAAATCTATCTCTTTATTGAGTGGTCGAATCTCTTGTCGAGTCTTTGGAGCAACAAAACTTTGCCCAGATACAACTTCACCTTGGTCACCAGACGTCTTACTGTCACCAAAATACCAATACTTAATACCCCAAGTAAGTAAAAACGCAAGGGAAAGTGGAAATATCAGATCTTTAAATTTCATAGCGAATCATCCTCTAAAAGAATTTTACAAATAAGCAACTCAATATCATAAATACAATAGGCAAATTAATTCAATAATCAGCCTGTTTTACACTCGAAAAAATCAATGAAATACCCATCAATTATAGCAAATAAAACGGTATAACACCAGAGCAAGCGCAATATTATTTTACATAAAATTTTTAATGGGATATAAAAATAGTAAAGAGGCTTGGTGATACACGTACCGGTTTTGTATAAAAAAGGGGAAGCGTTTATGAAGATGCAAAGGCGAAAATTCAGAATTGGAGATCTCGCTCAAAAACTAAAGGTAGATAAATTTGTTATTCGGTTCTGGGAAAAGGAATTCGACCTAAAGCCTCAACGATCTGACGGCGGCCAACGTTTTTACGAAGAAAAAGATTTTGAACAATTTAAGATTATTAAAAACCTTCTGTATGAAAAAAAATTCACCATTGCCGGCGCCAAAAAACAGCTTCAATCACAGGAAGGCAACAAAATCATCGCATCTCAAAAAACAACGATTGCCCCTTGCACCATAAATGAAAAAATAATAAAAAAAATAATAGACTTAAAAAAACAACTCATCAAGCTCAAAAAGCGCCTGTAAAAAACTTATTTACCCCTTTATTTTTGTTCAGCCAATCTTGTCAACTTCAGTTATTTTATTTAACCTGGTATGCGTCCACTAGTTAAAAATCAAAATTCTATGAGGCACAATGTACAAAAAAAAAGCGCACTTACACTTTGTTGGAATTGGTGGCATTGGAATGAGCGGCATTGCCCAAATACTTCAATTCCAAGGCTATAAAGTATCTGGTTGCGATTTAGACTTGCAACAAAAAAGTATCCGAGATTTACAAGCAATCGGATGCAACGTTTACCACGGTAACAACACAAAAAATTGCAAAGATAAGGATATCGATATTCTGGTCTACTCATCTGCCATAAAAGCAGACAACCCTGAAATAGTCGCCGCACAAAAAAAAGGAATCCCCACAATACCGCGAGCACTCATGCTTGCCGAACTAATGCGAACAAAATACAGCATTGCAATAGCAGGAGCACACGGAAAAACAACGACAACATCGTTAATTTCACACATTCTCATAGAATCGGGCATAGACCCAACAGTTATCATCGGTGGACATTTAAAAAACATTTCAACAAATGCACGGCTTGGTAAAGGAGATTTTCTCGTTGCTGAAGCAGATGAAAGTGATAGGTCATTAGTTCATTTGCAAGCAACACTCGCAGTGGTCACCAACATAGACCTTGAACATTTAGAGACGTATCACGACTTACAGGATGTAAAAGAAACATTCAAAACGTTTTTAAATAACTTACCGTTTTATGGAAAAGCATTTTTATGCATCGATGATCCAAACATACAATCAATACTACCTATGCCACACATAAAAATAATTAAATATGGCCTCAATGAACATCTTGCAGATTTTTACGCAAAGGAAGTAACACTCAACCCCGACCATTCAGCCTTCTCTTTGTGCAAAAAAGGCCTTTCATACCCCCTCGGAAAAATAGTTCTTAATATGCCCGGCAAACACAATGTATTAAACTGCCTTGCCGCAATTGCTGTTGCATATGATCTGGGAATAGACTTTGAAATCATTTCAAAAGCATTGCAAAGTTTTAAAGGTATAGAGCGCAGATTTTGCTATAAAGGAACATTCAAAGGTGCTGAGATATTTGACGACTACGGCCACCACCCAAAAGAGATACAAAGCACTATAGAAGTCGCAAAAAAACGAGCAAAGAAAAAACTCATTGTCGCATTTCAACCACATCGATACACTAGAACTCATAAACTTTGGGACTATTTTGTAGACACATTTGCAAACAGCGATATAGATCGGCTTATCATCACAGACATTTATCCAGCAAGCGAAGCACCCATAGAAAACATCACTAGTGAAAAATTGGTTGCAGCAATTCTTGCTAAAAACCCCCTATTTCCGGTTATTTATTCACCCTATGATGACAATCTTTCGAAAATCAAGCAACAAGTAACAGCATGCGCCAACGATCAAGACCTGATACTCTCTCTAGGAGCGGGAAAAATAACAGAATTGGCCGAAAAACTCGAGCAAACCTAGATTAGAACATTATCATCAATATATTCAAAAATATTTACCCCTTAAGCCCTGTAAATCAGGGCTTTTTTAGTACTTCCTTCCCTGCATAAACGCTCTATAAGGACAAACCGCAAAACTTCTTAGAGAAATTTTAAAAAAAACTTGTTTTTTAATCTTTTCAAATGGTAAAATTTAGAAAATGATGAAGAGTATTGGCAATAAACCCTTTAAGACAAGGAGGATACTATGAAAACGAACAAAACAGTAAGCAAATTGATGCTTATATTCTTGATTGCCGGATTTACAACAAACTCGTATGCAAAACACAAAAAACCGTGGTCTCGAAGGAAAAAAGCCGTTGTGGGCCTTATCGTAGGCGGCGCACTTGGTGCTGGAGTTGGTGCCGCAATCGGTGCTGGTGCTAGCGCAGCATGCTGCTGCAGTAAAGCTGCATTAGGAGCCGGTGTGGGAGCTGGAGTTGGTGCCGTAACTGGTACTGCAATTGGTGCTTCAAGAAAAAGCGATAATCACTGCGAAGAATGTTACGAATATGAAAAAAAATAGGAAATAAATAAAAAAACAAGAAGGAGAAAATTATGAAAATAAATAAAAATATAATAACAGCAATACTGTTGTGTGCATGTGTTGGTTCAATAAATGCCGTTTTTGGCAGAGGCAGAGGCAGAGGTAGAGGCAGAGACCACAACTCAAGATATGATCGAGACAGATCTGGAAAAGCTGCAGGGGCAGCTCTATTGGGAGCTGCAGTTGTGGGCGGTGTAGCTGCCGGAGCTGGAAGAAGAATACGTGATAACGAAAAAGAACAAGACACAAAAAGAGAACAAGAAAAAACTAAAAAAACACGTTAAAATAGGAGGGATCAATGAAAAAACAAGCATTGTCACTTCTGACACTCATGCTTTTACTATCAAACATAAGCCTGTTACACGCAAGACACGGTAGAGGCAGAAGAGTACTTGGAGGCCTACTCGGTGGGGCTGCAACAGGAGCTCTCATAGGTGGGGCTGCTGGAGGCAGCCGAGGAGCCGGCATTGGTGCAGGCGTCGGTGCTGCGGTAGGACTAACTGCAGGCGCTGCTGCTTCATCAAAAAAAGACGATTATTATTACGAGCCAGAGTATATCCAGGAGGAATATGTCATTGCAAAACCAAAAACAGCATATAGCAGGCTTACCGCACAGTTAGCTGAAGCTGAGGCAGAAATAGATAGACTCCAAGAAGAAAACGCACAACTTGAATCAGCCCTTCGACAAGCTCAGGATGATCGGAGAAAGTCAGAAAGCAAACTAAAAAGTGAGAATAAAAAACTTGAAAAGAAAAACACAAAACTGACCACAAAGCTCGATAGATACAAGGAAAAGAAAAAAGAACTTAAAGAGAAGCTTACAAGAAAAAGAAAAAAACTAAAAAAAAAAAGAGGGAATAGCACCTCTTATGAAAAACAATCGAGCTAAAACTGTGTGAAGATAACAACCTTCGTATGCTCCTGCTTGCCATTCAAGTGGGAGCATACTCTTACTGAAACCGAACAAAACTTTGATGGTTTTTTAAAAATCATGAGTGTTTCACGCCCATCAAAATAAGCTACATTTTCCCAACCTAAACGCTCCATCTGGTCGTTATAAAATTTCACAATTTCTATTCGTTTTACATCGCTGGTATAACCAAGAATTATTTTTTTATCTGCACAACTCTGATCAAAATATTCTCTTAACGGAACAACATTTAACGGGACGGGCACATCTGCTAACTTTGCCTCATGAAGCTTAATCATCGCATCCAAACTTTGGGCAGACACCTTCACAAGGTTTATATGCTTACTTAGCGCAACAGCTTGTAACCCAGATACGCTCCTTTTCCTTCCTTTTTTTATACGTGAATCTACAAATTGTTTTGCCTCAGACTCTGAGACGGGAGAAAATATATCCTTTTTTTCTGCTTGCGTATTACCGCTCCTACTTAAAGTCTTATCTTTACTTATTTGTCTTTTGCAGGAACTGATAATCAGTAACACAAGCAGAGCCGCAATGCTTATATGTTTGAGCATTACAACCCTTTTGCGTTAATATCAATTTATCTTATTCGCCTTTTTTTTCTTTAGAAGCAGTAGAAGCCGACTTTTTCTGCTCATCCTGAGCAGGTGCAGCAGCTTTTTTCTGAGCTCTCTTCTTTTGAGCTTTCAATTCTTTTTGTTCCTTTGTCAGAACTTTTTCCGCAACACGAGCAGCTTTACCAATTCTTTCTCTAATGTAATATAGTTTTGCTCTGCGTATTTTACCACCACGAACAAATTTAATGGAATCGATTAAAGGAGAATAGTATGGAAATACCTTTTCAACAGATACCGCGTTGGCACCTATTTTTCTTACGGTAAAAGTGCTTGAAGCACCATTTTTATGCATTGCAATAACGTCACCAGCAAAAACCTGTATACGTTCCTTGCCACCCTCTTTTACTTTTAAAGAGACCGCAACTGTATCGCCAACATTAAATTCTGGAAAATTTCTGTCAAACATGCCAAGTTCATTTATTGTTTCACGAGTTAATTTACTTGCTTTCATCTTTTATAGCCCTTGTTAATCATAATCTTTACATAAAACGCAATAACTGGAAAATTGCCGAAACTAAATAGCACAAAAAATCCAACCTCTATCATTTATTATACGGTAAAAAAGCCTTTATGACAACACCTATTTTAATTTTTTCACATTCGCACCAAGCCATCGATCAAAAATAATTGCCGCTGCAGATCGCACAGAAAGATGATTATAATCCGAAAATCCCTCTACAGGCACCAGAACGAAATCTGCTCGTTCCATGATATCATCACTCAACCCCTGCCCGGTACCAAACAGCAACAATACAGGTCGACCAAGCGCCCATACCTTGGATTGTTCACGATAGGTGACAACATTGCTTTTTTTATATGACTTTGCCGAAGTAACAATCACCAAAGGTTTTTTACCTTCCTGCTTTTCTATCTGGGCAATAGCACCCTCTAAACTGCTTTTGAGCATCACCTGCTTGACTGCCTCAAAACGGCACTTGTTATACCCTTTGCCCACATCACTGTTCCAGAAATCAATCATTTTTTGCACAATTTTCTGCTGATCAACTAATGGTGTCACAATAAAATAATTTTTCAGTCCAAAACTTTTTGCAGAACGCGCTATATCATGAATATCCAACGAGGTAACAGACGTCGTTCCCGTTTTATCCTCAGATTCACGAACAAGCACCTCGTAGTGCATAAGTGCCACATAATGTGGCGGAATAAACGTTTTTGCAAACTCTTTTTGCTCAGCATCCATTGGTTGGGAACGCATCCAGTTGAAATGCTGCAACACCGTCTTTTCCGCTGATTTTTTCAATCTCCATTTTCGGATTTCTTCATGATTGCCCGATCTAACAATATCTGGAACCCTATGCCCTTGCCACTCAACCGGCTCAGCGTATGATGGGTAATCAACAAACGGGCCTGAAAAAGATTCCATCTCTACTGATTCTTTTTTCCCAACAACCCCTGGAATAAACCTGAGCAATCCCTCAAGAAATACCATAGCAGGCAAATCACCACCCATAAGCACAAAGTCTCCAATTGAGATAATTTCATCTGCATAATGTTGCTCAGCCCGATCATCCATTCCCTCATATCGCGCAGGAAGCAACATCAAATGCCCCTTTTTTTGTGCCAAATTTGCTATCTTACGCAAAAGGCCTTGATCCAACTTCTTACCCTGCGGAGAAAAAAACACCTTGTATGCTGAGCCATTTTTATGCTCTTTGGCCTCTATAGCCTTTTGAACTACTTCGGCCTTGATCACCATACCCGCACCGGGGCCAAAGGCTGGCGCATCAATACGCTCTTTTGGCGCAACAAATGACTTAAAACTATCAAGCTCATACTCAACAAGTTTAGCTTCTTGAGCACGTCTTACGAGACTAGTTTCTAAAAAATTTTTATATATTTCTGGAAAAACAGAAAGAATTGAAATCTTCATCTACTTTGCAACATCCACAAATAAATTACGATCAGGAGACATCAAACTTGCAATCGAACGGATTGCTCGTATGGTATTTCCACTTTTTCCAATGACTTTACCAAGATCACCCTCATCTACATGAATCTCAAGTATGATCTTTGAATCTTCCCTTTTTTCAGTAATAAAAACCTTGTCAGGCTTTGCGACAAGTTCTTTTACTATGTACTGAACAACATCTTTCGACATATGCAAACCTCAAAAATAAAACGCTCAAGCTTACGCTTCTTTTGCTTTTTTCTCTTCTTTAGGTGCCTCTTCTTTTACCTCAGGCGCAGATGCTTCTTTCTTTTTAGGCGCTTCTTTTTTCACAGCTTTTTCTGCTATTTTTTCTTCCTTCTTCCGCTCATCCTGCCTGCCCGTCGAAGCCTTGGCGTAGACTGGAGCTTGTCGAAGAACAATTTTTCCTGAAAGACCAGACTCTTTGAACAATTTGATTATTTTTTTCACTGAGTCTGAAGGTAATGCGCCTTGGCTGATCCAATAATTTACGCGCTCAAGATCAAATCTTACCAATTTGCTATTGAGCACATCATAGGTCCCCAAATCTTCTAAAAATGCACCATCTCTTTTTTTTCGAGAGTCTACTGCGATTATTCTATAAAACGGTGCCTTTTTCTTGCCTATACGAGACAAACGTATTTTAACTGACATGTAATTCCTTACTCCTATCATTTAGATTAAAAAAACAAACTTAAAAACGTCCAAACTTCTTAAAAAGTTTAGCATATTGCTGACTTTGTTCAAATCTCTGCAACAAAGTATTTACATCTTCAACTTTAACTCCCGCTCCTTTTGCAATCCTCTTTTTCCTAGATCCATCCAAAATTCTAGGATAAAATCGCTCTTTTGGGGTCATAGAGCTGATGATTGCTTTGAATCTTTTTACCTCCTTTTCACCCTTTTGCAACATTTCTGGCGAAACTTTTGACTTAGACATTCCAGGGATATACTTCATAATATTTGTCAAAGAGCCTAAACGCCCGACCATATCCATCTGGTTTGCAAAGTCTTGCAAATTCATTTTGCCGCTCATAAACGCTTTGTAAAGGTTCTCTTGCTCATTTTTTTTAATTTTTTCTTCGGCTTTTTCAACCAAAGATAAAATATCGCCCATCCCCAATATACGATCTGCAACACGCTTTGCCCTGAACAACTCCAAATCATCTATTTTTTCACCAACACCAACAAAGGATATCGGCTTTTTCAACGAATACCGAAATGCAAATGCAGCACCACCACGCGTGTCACTGTCCATTTTTGTCAATATTGCAGAATTAAATGGAACTGTCTGATCAAACGCTTTTGCAACATTTAACGATTCTTGCCCAGTCATAGAATCAAGCACTAATACTTTGTACTTAGGCCTAACACTCGCATCTATCTGTTGAATCTCTTGCAACATATCATTATCGATATGCAATCTACCTGCAGTGTCTAAAAATACAATTTCAAATCTATTATCTTTTGCATAGTCACTTATTTCTCTTGCAGCTCGTACTGGATCTTGGCTTGAAGCTCTGTAAAAGCTTACCCCAGCCTGTTTCGCCAAAACTCCCAGCTGATCAACCGCTGCTGGACGATAAAAATCGACCGATGCAAACAAAATTTTTCTACTTTTTCCCCGTTTTTCAGCCTGCTTTTTTACAAACTTAGCAAGCTTTGCAATCGTTGTTGTTTTACCAGATCCTTGCAACCCCATCACCATAACGGTTGAGGGAATTTGTAAAGAAAAGCTTTCATCACCCGATTGCGCATCCAAAAAATGCAAAAGTCGCCCGTGAACAATCTTTATAAACTGATCTGATGGTTTCAAAGATTTTATAACTTTTTGCCCTACCACCTCTTGTTTTATGCTCTCAGTAAACTCGTCCACTAATTTGTACGGTACGTCAGCTTCTAAAAGCGCATCTTTCACCTTTTCAATCGCTTCCTGAACATTGTCCTCCGAAAGATATCCCTTACCAGTCAAACGTGAAAATATCGATGAAAACTTCTCAGACAAAAAATCAAACATGCTATCATCCTTGTAAATCTTTAATGTAACAATGCAAAACAAAGAATCTCCAACATTAAATATAAACCAAATTATCAAATTTTTCCAGAAAAACCCTCTTTTGCGCCACATATAAGGCAAGTTTTTGCAACAACTTACCCTCGTCCACACACACAAAAAATAGCAAAACCCCTCTAGCAAGGCAATCAAGGCTATTTAATACCCCCAATTCTTGCCAAACTGAATAAAACTTAAAGATTTTGTTGAAAAAAAAACGTACTCTTGGTAAAACAAGAAAGATAGTTAAAATATTTTAATTTGGAGGACAAAAATGAAAAAGAAGCTATTTTTAACAATTATAAGCGTTGCTTTGTTAACAGTTCAATCAACTTTTAGCATGCAACTAATCGAAAAAAAGCCAGAGGCAAATACAAAAAGAGCAATAGACCCTATACTTCAAAAGCAATTATTCAGAGCTGTAAAAAGCAATGATCTCCAAAAAGTCAGACAACTCCTAGAAACGCAAGAGGTGGACGTCAACAAAACAAATAAATTTAACGAAACCCCACTTTACTGGGCATGCTATCGCAAAAACTTGGACATAGTAAAATTACTACTCCAAAAAGAAGCTCAACAATCTGTTAACACATACGACAAATATAACCGAACCCCACTTTACCTGGCTTGCATTCACGACAACTTGGACATAGTAACCCTATTACTCCCACACTGCAGCAAGAAAATCATCAACACGCCAGAAACAGATTTTAACCGAACCCCACTTCACAGGGCTTGCAGTCACAACAACTTGGACATGGTAAAATTACTACTCCAAAAAAGAGCTCAACAATCTGTTAACACATGCGATAAATGGAACCAAACCCCACTTCACAGGGCTTGCTATGAAGACAGCCTCAAAATAGTAAAACTACTGCTCCCATACTGCAACGAAACAACCATCAACACGTGCGACAAATTTAACCGAACCCCACTTTTCTCGGCTTGTGCAAAAAACAACTTGGACATAGTAAAACTACTACTCCAAAACGGTGCAACTGTTGAAAATAAAGATTTAACCGACACAATAAATCCAAAAATAAGAAGCTACTTACAAAATGCCTACGACTTACAGCAATCAGAAAAAAAGCTAGACTTTGTTGTAAAGCAAATAGATGAAGATACTCAATCCAACTCCACCGAAGAAGAGGAAGAAGGTGAGGTGCCTGAAAAAAAATCCTCCAGACCTACAATTTCGCAAAAAGTGATCGATACAATCAGGTTGGCTTTTTGCCACTCTATGCTCACATTTGCTAAATCGCATGAAGCCATTGAAAAAACATTATTTTTCAGGCTGTACGTATTTGCAAAAGAAAATCCAAAAGTAAAAGATGCAATATGC
>Ga0180433_10003978_pt1 | contig 21098 bp, 14 predicted proteins | sample SS_ome_8_FD_132980 | JGI IMG/M metagenome (GOLD analysis project Ga0180433, IMG submission 132980) | Hypersaline lake sediment archaeal communities from the Salton Sea, California, USA - SS_1_D_1 metaG | ecosystem: Environmental > Aquatic > Non-marine Saline and Alkaline > Hypersaline >... | reverse complement strand
GGCTTTCGCCCATTGTGCAAAATTCCCCACTGCTGCCTCCCGTAGGAGTCTGGGCCGTATCTCAGTCCCAATGTGACCGGTCACCCTCTCAGGCCGGTTAACCATCATAGCCTTGGTAAGCCTTTACCTCACCAACAAGCTAATAGTACGCGAGCTCATCATTCAGCGGTAGCAAGAGGCCACCTTTCTCCCCGAAGGGACGTATGCAGTATTAGCCTCGATTTCTCGAGGGTATTCTTCACTAAATGGAAGATTCTCACGCGTTACTCACCCGTTCGCCACTGTACTCATCCCGAAGGACTTTCTCGTTCGACTTGCATGTGTTAAGCACGCCGCCAGCGTTCATTCTGAGCCAGGATCAAACTCTCCGTATCAAAATTTACGGTGTCCGCAAAATCCAGGCAAATTTTTAAAACTTTTTGGAATCATCAGTGCATTTCAAAGAATATTTCAAAACAGTGGTATCTATCATAGCCGTTTAAACCATTAATGCAACATATTTGAAAAATATTTTTTTAAAAGATCTGTTCCCTACTTATTTTCAGACAAAATAAACGTAAAAATTCTCGACTGTTTACTTCACCAATCAAATTTCTATATCGTCTTAACTCAGAAAAAATGTAGTTAAAAACTATCCCCAAAAAATGAAAAGGAGATCGAATGTCAAAAACCAAAATTTCTTTACTGCTTCTCGTAATTTTTCAATTTTTTTCAGCAGATTTATTTCCAATACTTAAATATGGAAGCACCATAGAACTAAAATCATCTCACAACAGACTTTTAGGGTATGATGATAATGGTAAATTTCTCGCTAAATATAATGTAGGAGACCCTTCAACATTATTTACACTAGTAAATCCCCTAAATTGGTCAGATACTAGCACCATGCAATATGGTAACGCAGTAAGTTTAAAAGCAAAAAATGGAAAATATCTAAGTATCTATGGCCCTACAAAAAAAAGCCCTGCCATTCTCACTGATAATTGGGGCGGCGGACATCAAAGATTTATCATACAAAATTCAGACGACCCACAAAGCATCGATGCAATTGATGAAGTCATGCATAAAATAGGCTTAAGAGTTCAAGGAATAGATAGAGAAGAATATTTAAGTAGTCTAGAAGTGAACTCCCTAACAACAATGGGTCATTTTAAACTAAGAGAACAATGGACCATTAATTTAAAATCCGGTCCACCAGAAGCAGGCGCCGCTGAAGAACATCTTCCACCAGTCCTGCAAATCATAAGCCTTTTAAACAGCACAGGCTCAAATATCTCTTATTCTATTGGGCCTAAAAAAGGAAGCGTTCAACCTCGTGCCACTCAACAATTCCCAGCTAAACCAAAACTATCTAAAGACTTAAGCAACGCATTACTTGTAAATGGACTTTATCAACAATCAACAGAAAATTTCTCTGAAGGATTAGTCCTATCACTTCCTCCTTTATATGGAAAAGGGGTCGCATGGTTAAGCGAAGGAATGCAAACACCAAATAAAGGAACAGTCGTTTTCTATGCTAAAGGAAATGAAGAAACGAAAATAATGTTCGCTGACGAGCAAGGATCTTATTCAAATACACCACATTATACAATCACACTAGGAGGAAAGAAAAATACACAATCTTCTATAGAAAAACTTGGAAAAACAGTATGCGTTATTGATTCAACTCAAAATCCCAATGCCTCATCTCCTGTCGGAAGATTTACTCTATACTGGGTATCAATTAACGACGGATTTGTAATGGTTGGTAAAGGTTTACCAGGAACAAATACCTTCCTTTCTTGGCAAGACCCAAACCCTCCAGCCAAAATCGACATTATTGGTTTTGGCTCCAAAGATATGGAAGTAGATTTTACAGATATAGAAGTAACATACCCAGTAACATCTGATCCAATAACAAATTCTTACATCAAGCAAGCCTCAGTTAATACATCAGCAACTTTACCGAATGTATGGATTAATAATCCTTTAAGAATAGACGATGTAGGGGGAGTTCAGTTCGATGCAACACCAAACGCAAATAGCTCTATCAACATATTATTTGGTAGCAAAAATATAACTTCCGATGCCAACTTACCTTACATGATCACAGCAGGTTCGGATGGAATAATTTTAAAAAAGAAAAACAAAATGCTTGTTTCTGCTCAAGCAACACAAGAAATAATACCAGACGGCAAAAAATCAATATCATACTGGGCAAGTATAAATAGAGGATTTATAACTTTCGGATACAAAGAAAATGGACAACAAAAATTACTTCTCGTATATCAAGATTCAAATCCAGTATTTGGCGTAACAAATATAGGAATAACACAATCTCAATCAAGCGCTACAGCAAATAAATCCGCACACAAAGGAATCACAGTAAATAACTTCGAAATAACTCCAGCGGTTTATCTAAATTATGACATACCAGAAGACACAGGTCCTGAAGCTACAGAACAAGCTGGAGAACAAAAAAAATCAAAACAACTTCAATCAGAAGAAGGTGAAGTAATATTCAGAATGCCATTCGAATACAAATTCACACAAAGATTAGACACTTTAGGTATTACCGTAAAAGACTCAGTAACTCTACAGCAAAAAAACATATCTGCAGCAAACCAAACAGACAGAGTATATACATATGAGGTATCAATATTAGACGATGGAACACCATCATTAAAACAAACATCATCCCCACAAAAAACACCTATGGAAGTTCGCATGGAAACCAAGATTTCAACAGACAAAATAACAGCACAAGAAGAAAAAGAAAAAGCGAACGCCAGAGATGACATGGCCAATGATATCATCAATACATCAGGAGGTTTTGCAATGGGAACAGCAACAGGGGGAGGATCCGGCATAGCAGGAGACATAGAGGCAGGTACAGGCGCAGTTATGGGCATCGCTTCTTTAGCTACCGGAATAGCAGGAATGGTTGAAGCAGGAAAAGCAGAGTCTGAAAAAGAACAAGCCTCAACTTTAGCAGCATCCTCAAAAGAACTTGCGCTAGAAAAAAGCCAACTCTTTCAAAAAATAGCAGGCGTTTCTGTCGGACAATATCTCATGAAACAACTTGGAGCAACAAATATTCCACAAGATGTTATAGACAAAACAAATGAAATAAAAGACATCATGAACAAAATGAAAACGCAAAACTATAACCCTCTCAACCTCAATGACTACCCAGTAATGATACAAAAATATAATGACGTCGTTGATCGAATAATTAGTCCTTACAATGTTAAAGACTTAGTCCTTAAAAAAGAAATAATCGATGGGCTTAGCAGCATTGTTCAAGCAGTACACGAATATGATCAATTAAAAGACAAACCAATTGATGCATACCAAGATTCAATAAAACTTCTTATAAATGCATATGAAAATCCATATTTGTGGGATGAACAAGATATTCATGACAAACAAGTTAAACAAGCAATCTATTATAGTTTGAGCATAATATTCAAACCTGTATTCAACACATACAACAAAACAACAACAGGATTTATTATATATCCAATGGAAGGTGAATTTTTATGGTTACCAACTGATACCATGAAATTTGCAAACAACAAAGGATCCATAATATTTCAAGTCCAGGGAGATCAAGATGCAATAATAGGTTTCGCTGAACAAGCAGGAATAACAAGAGGAACTAAAAATGAACTTTACCAAGTTGTTATTGGAGCATCAGACAATAAAAAATCTTATGTAGAATTACAAACCCAAGGAAATATCTACAACGTAAAATCAATTGATGCGAATCAAAATGAAAATGCTTCTCTATCACCATTAGAATTTAGACAATATTGGATAAGCATAAATAATGGAAAAGTAGTTTTAGGCGTAGGTAATTTATCTTCAAATAACGCATTAATGAAATGGACCGATAGATATCCAATTAGCAATATTCGATACATAGGCATAAGTAACGGAAATAGCTCCACAACTTATCGTGGAATAATCACAGGGCCACCAGTTGAAGAAGCAGAACAAATGATAAAGTCAGGCAAATGGTCACAAAAAATTGATCTAAAAACTATTCAAAAAGGGGAACTAACCGCGGGCGAAAGGCGTTATGAAAAAGGCGACGCCAAAGAATTTACACCAGACACTACACCTACAACACAAGCAGCAAAAACACGTGAATTCGGAGAGCCAGCTGCTGACGAAAAGACTACCGATCACGAATATGATTATCCTGACTATGATGATGATGACAATTATTACGGAAATTATGATTATCCTGACTATGATGATGATGACAATTATTACGGAAATTATGACTACGATTATGGTAAAGGCGGCGATGAAACCTCTTCCACAGGAATAGGAAGCACCTTGGGAACAATTGCCAAAACTGCCATTGGAGGCAAAAGGTCACATCGAATAAAATAGAACACGTTTGAGTTAAACCAAGAAAAGGGTATGATGTCTCTACTATGAAAATCAGAGACAAATCATACCACTTAAAAAATCTCATCTCAGTTTTCTTAAGATTAAAATTTTCTAAAAATCTTAAGTCATGCAAAAAAGAATTCGCAAAGAAATGGCATTGTCCCTCTTCAATAGAATCATATAGCCATAAATTAAAAGTCACATGGATAGGTCAAGCAACATTTCTGATTCAAATAGCCGGACTAAACATTCTTACCGATCCAACTTTCTTTAGTCCTTCAATGCTTGTAAATCGAATTACTCCGCCAGGAATAGAATTAGAAAAACTTCCCAAAATAGATTTTGTTTTGATTTCACATGATCATAGAGACCATTTAGACAAAAAAAGTTTATTGGCAATCAAATCACATAATCCAAAAATATTAGCCCCAAAAGGTGCGTGTACAAAATTTTTCCAAAAGAATTTCAAAAATTTCTGTGAGCATAATTACAACGAGTTTACAGAAATTGAAAAAATAAAATTCACATTCTTAGACGCAAAGCATTGGACAGGTCGAAATATAATTTTTGATTTAAATCACTCTCTTTGTGGCAGCTGGATGATAGAGTGCAAGAATCAAGATAATGAAGATTCAAAGGCTATTTACTTTGCAGGCGACACATCTTATTCAAAACACTTCTCAGAAATATCTAAAATCTTTAAAAACATTGATGTCGCATTAATGCCAATTGGCCCAATAGAACCAAGACATATAATTAAAAATTCACATATATATGGAGAACAAGCCATTCAATCTTTTTTAGATCTAAACGCAAAACAATTCATTCCAATGCACTGGGGAACATTTGAAATCGGCACAGAAGATTTTGAAGAACCAATAAATGAATTAAAAAAACATTGGAATCTAAATCAAGAAAAATTACAAAACAAAAAACTTCTTATTTCCAAAATCGGTGAATGTTTGGAATTGTAAAAAAAGAGGTCGCATTTTTCAACACGACCTCTTTTGAAATAATCAAAAAGCAATTATTCGTTCAAGTATTGATAGAGCAATGCGGCAAGAGCACCACCGGCAAGCGAGCCAGTTACATAAAGCATTACTACTTTAAATGATGCATCAAGCATTAATGCACCTTTATTGATGTTTACAAATAACCATGCACCTAGAGGAGCTGCTGGGTTAAATGTTCCACCCAAATATGCAATGCTCAAAAGTGTGAAACCTATTACTAGACCTGTTACTGCTGAACCTTTTAATCTTCTTGAAACATGTACTGCCAAGAAAGCAAATGCAAGTATGAATGTAAATAGTAATTCAATTAAGAATACTTTCCACATTAATACATTTTTTGCTGGTGTTGGGAAATAGTTTTGGCCTGTCAATACGAAGTGTAATACTGATGCAAGAGCACCACCTAAAATTTGGAAAACAATGTAATACCAAAAATCTCTAACATTAAGCAATCCACCTCTTATGAATGCTGCAAGAGATACTGCTGGATTATAGTGTCCTCCTGAAACTCCTTCACCTACGTAAACCAAGATCATGTACATTGCACCGATGGCAATTGGGTTACCAGTTAGGCTCATTGATAAGACGAGGAACATTGCTCCTATCATCTCCATCAAATACTTTTTCGCGCTTTCCTTCCTCATGCGATTCTCCTTTTAAAAAGGGGTTAAAGAAAATTAAACAACAAACTTTTTTAAGGATTACATCACCTCTCCTTTAAAATAATTCACTTACTAAAACCTACATTTGACGACAAATTTTAGACCATCGAGTTACTATTATGTTTACTCTCCATGAATTGAATCAAGAGTCTTGTAAAAATTTTTATGTCGTTGGTTCAAATAAGGCTAAAAATTCTTTATTCCCTTTTGATGCACCAAAAATTGGTGACTCTGTAACATCAATCATTTCGAAACTAAATTCTTTCATCCCAATTTTAATTTTTTCGATAACTTTTTTATGAACTGTTTCTGATTTTACAATTCCACCTTTTGATATATCTTTTCGCTCGGCTTCGAATTGAGGTTTTATCAACGCTATGATTTTCCCATTATCTTTTAAAAGTTTTGAAACAGCCGGCATAACTTTCAAAATTGAAATGAATGATAAATCTAATGTCACCAAATCAACAAGTTCCGGTAATTTTTCCAGATGTCTAAGATTTGTTTTTTCTAACAAGACAACACGTTTGTCATTGCGAATTTTTTCATGAACCTGTCCGTGACCAACATCGACACCATAAATTTTTTTAATACCTCTTTGCAACAAACAATCAGAAAAACCTCCCGTTGATAGTCCAGAATCTAAAGCAACGAGGCCTGCAACATTTATGTCAAAATAATCCAAAGCCTTTTCTAATTTGTACCCACCACGACTAACAAATTTTTGTTCTTCTGCACGAACCTCAATTTCATCTTCATCTGTAACAGTTGATCCTGCTTTTGAACAAACCTCACCATTAACAAAAACTTTTCCCTGCATTATTAAACTTTGGATATAAGTACGTGATAAATCAGGATTCTTTTCTTGTATTGCTATGTCTAATCTTTTTTTTATTTTCATACCAAACCATTTGCTCCTCCCTCCGGCGGATCATCCCGAGTGTCCCACGAAGCTTTAGCGTAGTGGGATGTATCGAGGGATCGTGATCTCTGGAGGAATAACATTAAACGAAGAAATTATTTTTTGTCTCTTTTAAAATTAATTTTTTTAGAAGCTTCACTTAGCAAATCTGATTCACCATTTATCAAAGCTTCTTTCTTTTTTCTATTCCAATTTTTAATTCTTCTTTCTGCGTTAAAGGCTAAAAGTCTTCGATCATATTCTTGAGCATAAACGAGTTTTACTGGTCGTCTTTCTTTTGCGTAAGAAGATATGAGTCCTAAATTATGTTGCGCTACCCTATTTTGAATGTCATTAGTATGACCAACATAATATGATCCATCACGACATCTTAATATGTATAAAAAATATTTAAATTTTGACATCTATATTTATTCCCTACGTTGTAACTTATTACTCCGTTGATCACGATCCCTCGATACTATTTTCTTCACTACGTTACGAAAATCACTCGGGATGATCCGCCGGTATGTAAGTTGACTTCACTCAGCCTGCCCGGCGTAGCCCCTGGCCGGCATAGCCTTGGCGACGACTGCTTGGCGTAGACGGGGGCGAACGGGAAAAATACCGATCTCCTTGAGCAAGTGTAACGCGTCGAAAGGTCTTAGATCGGTCATATCAAACCATATAATCCAATAATTTCGATTTCTTAAACGAGTAAAGTTTCGAAAGCCTATCTTCATCATTCAAAATATTTGTTATCGACAAAACCGCATTCAAATTATCTTTTGTTCTAATAGTAAAATAACCAGTACCACTACTTTTCTTAGCTGCTTGTCGTAAATCTTTTAAGCTATTAACTTTTTCACCATTAATTTCTTCAACAATCATTCCTGGTGCTATGATTCTCATCTTTGATGCCAATGATGTTGGTTGAATATATGAAACAATTAAAGTTGGTTCATACTGTTTTTCTAAAGATTCAAATTCAATCAATTGATGTGAATTTTGGGCAAGAAAAGGTAAATGATTTTGTGCAAGATCCATGAAAACAAAACCTCCAAAATTCTCATAATCGACTTCTTCGAAATCTGGATAAACAAATCTTACAGGAGGCAAAAATCTTGGTTCCAACATGAACTCAATCTCCTTGTATTCACCCTTGCGATAAATAACCATGTCAACTTTATCGCCAACTTCCAATCGATCAATTATGTCTGCAATAGAAACTTTATCTTCATTCCATAAAACTGTAGCTCGACCAAATCTATCAATTTTAAAGCCATTAATCTCATATATCATGTCACCTTCTTTTCCACCCGCTTTTTCAAGCATCATATTTTTAAAAGCTTTAGTCACAAAATATCCGCCCGGCATCGGATTGCCAAGATATCGAACCATATCTTCATTGGCTCCTTGAAGAGAACAACCTAAAGTTGGATTGCGCAATAATTTTACTTTGTATAAATCCTTAATCGCATTTTTCAAATCATTAATTGGCAAAATATATCCAACATTTTGTGCTTCAATAACACCCGCAAAATTTATTCCTATAACTTCTCCTGCAGGATTAACTGATGGCCCACCAGAATTTCCAGGATTCAATGGCGCAGTTGTCTGAATGCATGAACGATTGATTCCAGGCAATCGCTCCTTTCCACTTACTATTCCCTGGGTTCCCTTAAGCGACTGAACATCTAATGGATAACCTAATGCTAAAACAGTTTGGCCCATTTTTATTTCATCAGAATCACCAAATCTTAGATATGGTATTTTTCCGCCTAAGGCTTTTTCAATTCTTTCTTTTGTATCGTCAGTCAATTTTAAAAGAGCCAAATCTCTTTCCGGACTAACACCTCTAATTTCAACTTCAAGACGCTCTAAACCTAGCGCGGGGACCTCTATTTGAATTAAATTCGCCTGATTAACAACATGAAAGTTGGTTACAATATCACCTTCTTTGTTAATAAAAAATCCACTTCCACTACCTTGCCGCATTTCAGGAGTCTTGTATGGCTCAAGCCAATTGAATGCTGCCGCATGAGTTATTATTTTTACAACTGTATTTCTTAGCCTTTGTTGAACTTCAATCCAACTTTCTGCACTCGATTCTGTTGTAATAATCGTTGGCTTAATAATTTCTTTCTTAGGTTCTTCATCACGGTCTCTCAATAAATCTGCAATTTGAGTCTGCAAAATAATTTGCGTTTTATGTACACGATATAAATGAATACCTCCCCAAATCAAAAATCCAAGTAAAATCAAAAGCAAAAATTTGAATGCACCATTATTGTGATTATTATTTCTTCGTAAATTATTCATGATATGATCCTATAATTTTCTCAATTAGATTAATCAAGTAATATTCTAAACCCGTTCGCCCTGCGTGTACGCCGAAGCCTTTTGGCGAAGGCTGGGAGCACGGGTTTATATAAAATCTTCCTATTAATCAATCAGCCAATTATATACAACCGACCCGGCAAAATATAACAAAAAAAATAGTAGCAAAATCAACTGAATCTTCATAACAGAAACAATCGCAAATAAAACCAAAGGAAGAACAAAGTAAATACTTCCTCGCATAACCTTTTTATTTTTGAAAGATAAAAATTTTATAGAGCTACTCATCAGGAGTGAAAATACTATTACCAAAATTGCAACAAATAAAACAAACCAGATTTTATCTATCGAAAATTCTGAATTCAATAAAATTAATGCAATAAAAGATCCGGCTACTGTTGTTGGCAAACCTGTGAAAAAAAGAGTTTCATCATGATCAAAAACATTGAACCGCGCCAGTCGAAAAATACCCGACAAGAGAAATAATGAAGAAATAAATATTCCAATAATCCCAAAAAATTTTAAAGCTTTTATATATGATAAAAATGCAGGAGCTAAACAAAATGATATCGCATCAGCCAATGAATCCATCTCAACTCCTACTCGACTTTCGGCCTGGATCATTCTGGCAATACGACCATCAAGAAAATCCATCAATGCACTTAAAAAAATACAATATGATGCCGTAATAAACTCTCCGCTATAAGCAAAAATTATTGAACAAAAACCGAAAAATGCATTCCCCGCCGTGAATAGGTTCGGGATAAATGAAAAACTACTTCGCAACGCTGACTTTGGCATGTCGAATGACTTCATCCCCAAGTCTGTATCCCTTATTTAAAACATCAACGATATGTCCTGATTCATGATCTTCCAAATCAACTTGCACCATCGCTTCATGTAATTCTGGATCAAACTCACCACTGCAATCTATTTCTTCAACCCCCAAATTAGTCAAAGCTTTATCAAGATTTTTCTTAATCAACTCCAAACCAGAACAACTGCCAGACTTGATTGCCCTGTCCAAGTCATCAACAATAAACAAAAGTTTTTTTAGAACAGTCGCCTTACCATCTGCAATCCACTCAAACTGTTCTTTTTCCATACGACGTTTGTAATTCTGAAAATCCGCCGTAACCCTCAAAAACTTCTCTTCAAAATTTTCTTTAGGTTTATTATTTTGGTTGGTTTCTTGTGATTCTTTATGATTTTTACTTTTTTTCATGACTTTTATTTTTCCCTATTAATAAAATCCCTTGCAATCAGCACAGTAATTTTATTAAAAATAGAATCACTTATCAACCTAGGCTACGCCGGGCACGCCTAGGTGAAATGTGATTACTTTAAATTCATAAACCATAAATTCGAAAGGCTCCCCATGAACATTTTTTGGAAAACAAAATTTTTGATTCTGTTTTTCCTGATCGGTTCACAAACCACATGCTGGGCCAGATATTTTTTTGTGTATGCAATTACAGATGAAAATATATACGGTTTTTTAGAAGTAAATGAAATAAGAACAGGAGATAAAATTCCTTATGTATATGCATCTGTACCAAAAGATCAATTTTCAGCTAATTTTGGCGGTAGATTAGTAGCAACATTAAGCTTAAATACTTTAAATATTCTGTCAGATACGGATATCATAAAGCATTGTTTTTATTTTTCAACATATTCTCAATTGCCTTATGGACTATATAGATGGGTTTATTTAAAAAATACCGCAAATACGTCCGTAGAACAAATATCTTCTGAAGCTTTCGAATCTGATCCTGAAGACCCAAGTTGGACCAATCCTGTCTTTCGCCAAATGCCAGGCGGCGATATTTATATAGAATCCAATGGCAAATTTATAAAAAGAGACGAACCAAACAAAGATGCCGAATGGCCACAGCCCCCTGGTTTTATTTACAAAAAACATCCTTGGGAAAATACCCAACAATCAATTGCTTTCGCAGCTCCTCCTGGTGTCACGTCCCCAACACCAACTCCTCCTCCAGGCAGGGCCCCTCGTCGTCCTATGCCACCATTGCCCCCAAAACGTAGCACGCCCCCTGACACCACGCCACCACCATCAACACCTTCTCCTACAAAATGGCCCACACCACCTACTCAATCTTGGGTTAACCCTTTGATACCTCCTTCCCAAAAACAGCAACCAACGTCAACTATTCCTAACACGATATCGCCAAATGAAATTGAAGAAATTAAAATTATGCCACTCAGACTAGATAGTACCAAGAGATTGGCTATGGACATTTTTGAAATGTCTAAAAAAGTAAAAAATTTGAACGGAAAAATTTTACCCCCAAACCTAAGAAATGATCTACAACTTAAAATACAATCTATCATGGAAAAATTTGAATCATTGAAAGTAAAATACAAAAAACCTAAAAATTTAGGAAAGTATATTCACGAAGCTTGTGAGGCATTACCAAGGGATAATCAAACAAACTTTGATAATACTTATAATTCTCTCATAGATGTTTATGCAGAAATCAACGGAGCAACGCCCGTAGAACAACAACCACCCGTAGTCCAAGACCCAATGCAACCTATTTTAGATGATCCATCAATTATACCAAAATACAAGCCAACTGGAACTGGTGAAGAAGAAGAAGAAGAATGGTGGAATTATGGTCAGCAACATCAAGGCCCTCCGACATATATGCCAAAATGGGAAAAAGAAGAATCTGAAGAAGAAGAATACAAACAAACTGGATGGAGAGAAGAATCCGGGGAAGAATCTGAAGAAGAATATGTTCCTAGCGGAGCTGGTTTTTGGGAAATGACTGAAACTCAAGAAGAAAAGAAATCGGCCGAATCACCACGCGAGCTCACTCCAAAAGAAAAGGCAGCCAAGGTAGGTTTGCCTCCAACACCTCCTCCTAGATGGATCCCTCCACAAGCCACTCAACCTGATCCCGCCCTTCATGCCACGGCAGAAGAAACACCATCACCAAAGGCTGAAGAAGTTGAAAAAAAACAGAAAAAAGTTCATTGGAATCCAATGACAGAAGAATATAAAGAACCAGAAGAACCAGAAGAACCAGAAGAAGAAGAAGAAGTTACAGGGATAATGATTAACCCTGAAGACTATACTCGTCATGCCAAAGAACTTTTAAATAAAAGAAAAATTCAAGATGCTTGTAAGTATTTTAAAGATGCAGCTGACATGCTTATTAAAAAAAATTTAAAAAATGAAGCAAAAAGCCTAATAAATGACATAGAAACCTTTTTAAAAGAACAAAGAGATTCCTTAAATAAAACAGATAACAATCTCTTGGAAAATTGCATGCAATATATTCGTGAAAAAACAAAATAGACAACATCAATAAACCTAAAGGTTGAAGTAAAAAAATCGGGAAAAAACTTAGGATTCGTTTTCAAAGGAAACACACCATGAACATTTCTTGGAAATCAAAACTTCTGATTCTATTTTTTGCCCTCTTTGGCATGCATGATGCGTGCTGGGGAAGAGATTTTATTATTTATGAAAAAGGTCAACATAATTGGCTATTCGGACGCCTTGAGATAAAAAATGATGAGCTGCAAACTCCTATCTTATATGATCAAATATGGTATCAAATTAAAATTTATGTTTATGCAAAAATACAACAACAAAATTTGGAAGGAAAATCTGGTGTAATCATTAATGGACAGATACCAACTAGCGAATCAAAAAACCTAAAAATCCAAGTTAATTTACCAGAGCAACCTACCGGTCAACCCAATGATGTTTATGCCCATATATCCTACACAGATAAGGTACATGTAAAGACTACTCTCCCCAATGGGCTTTATCAATGGTGTGCCGTATTGCCACAACCAAATAACACCACAATCGAAGACACTGGTGATGGAGTCGGCGTTTACCGCCCTCATCCATTCACTTCAATTAGATATAAATTTGAACCCAAACAAAAAACATTTAACAAAGAGCAAGGCTCTGCTCCACAAGATCCCAATCTTCAAGGCTCACCAGACATATGGAGTCCATCAGGTTATGAAAAACATCCTTGGGAAAATATTTTAAAGAAAAAAGCTTTTTCAATATTTTCTATCAACCCATCCAGTAGCCTACAAGACAGAATCTATCAAACACTAACAAAACCTCAGTTTTCACCACAGGTCGATTTCACCCCATCAAATCTTCCCACAGAATTCAAACCATTTGCAATTGATAGTAACGATACTCGCCTTCAATCATGCTACATAGATTTCTTCGGCTATACGGCATTGAAAACTTTGGACAAAAATTTTTTTAAGAAAGGATGGAATGATTACCTTAAAGTAAAAAACACTATAAACAATTTTGAATATTTTTTTTCTACACGAGAAGAAGCAACCAAAAAAAATTTTTTACAACAAATAAAACAATCTGGTGCTGCCGGGGAATATTATCACCCAACATATTCGAGCACTGACCCGAACACAACAGGTGCTCTTAACTTTGGTGTGCTAAAAAATTATATCTCCAATCTTCAACCCCCTAATCTTTATCACCAAGGCTTCTTTAGAATCATAGGCAATGAATCAATACAGGAATTTGTTAGAAAACATTATGATTGGTGTAATCAAGGCGTTGCTATTATTTCTGCATCAACTCACACGAGCTTCGAAGGAGGAATGGGGGCGCCTTGGGAAATTTTAAACAACATGCAAGGTAGCGCTGTTCAAGGCGAAACAGTTGCAACAATGCTCATGGCAGCAAGCATTTGGAGAAAATATGGTGTTCACAATCCTGAATTGAAAATTAATCAGCAAAGGCAAATCACTGGAGAAGGTATAAATCTTCTTGAACACACCGGATGCGAAGCTGATCCAAACACTAATTTTGTAACTTACCTCCCTGGCCCAAATCAACAACAACATCCGCAACAATTCACGCAAGACCAAGTAAAAATTGCATACATAAAAGATGCAAAAGTTTTTTTTGAATCAGATCCTAGTGATACGAAACCGTTTCAATATTTAATTCCATGGCAAGATGAAAAAAATCCATTATTTGTAGATCAAATCGCAGCCTATGCAATACCAATATGTTGGGGGAATCAAGCTCAAAACCAACCACAAGAAAATTTTGGAAAAGATTATAATCCATATCATTTGCCAGAAGCAGGCAATAAAGGATTTTTGATAAGCAAAACTACAAAAAAACATTTAGGGAGAGGCATAATCAATAAAGTAGATCCTAATTTGGGCACAGATACTACATGGATGGCCGATGTTGCCAAAGGTATTCTCAAGGCAACAACTCAAGCTTCAATCATGTCAGCGGTTTTAAACAATAGGCAAAAATTGGTCATGACCGCAATCGGCACAAGCGCATTTGCAAATCCACACGAATGGTTCATTGACGCTGTGCATGAAATGAAAAATTTCATTGCCAAAAACAATATGCAAATTGTTCTTCTTTTGCCAAACAGCGCACGAAACCTTGATGCAAAAAATAATCTTTGCAATGCCTACACCTCTCAAGATAATTCTTCATCGGCACAAAAATATGTATGGCTCGCCCAAGAGATAGATCAAGCAATTAAGAATCAACATACCCAAGTGCCAATTGACAACCATGCGCCACCAAACAATTTCATAGCAGAAAAAGAGCCCCAAGCCAAACTTGTCGATCAACCTCAACAACCATTTCCATCTCAAGCTTGGAACGCGCCGCCATCAGGTCCACAAGCTCCACCTCCAGGCAGTCTTCAACAAAAAATCACGGCGCTTGAGGAAACGAAGAACCGAATCGAAATAAATCTCGGAATTCTTGGCGATCAAATCGTAAAAAGGCTTGGTGAAATTGATCGACTTCGACAAATTCTTCAAATCGGAAAATATGCTCAAAAACAAGCCATACCACAAGTGCCGCCACCACCTCAACAACCACCAAAAGTCGCGCCACAACCTCCACAAAAAATTGTACCCCCTCCTGCCGTCCCCGCACCAATACTCCATCAGCCATCGGTCGCACCTCCAGTTGCGCCTACGCCTCAAGCTGAAATCAAAGAATTTTCTCTTGCCCTAGGACAAGAGCTCGCAGATGTCAAAATTCCTGGCGTACCAAAACATGAAAAACCAATAGATAAATTTATTCCAGACGAATTACAAGCAAGACTCCTGTTTCCAGAAATTGATGCCCCAATCGTACGTGATCTTCTCATCAAATCTCATAGAACTGCAAAAGAAATTATTGATATCACAAAACTTGATCTTGCGCCCGCTGACAAATCATCCAAGATCGCAAAAAAATTCGAAAAACTGGCCGACCTTCTTGTTCATGCAAAGGCATTTGAACCGGCGATTGTAGCGCTTGAAAATGTAGTGAAATGTTATAAAGGGGAAAATTGTGATCAAGCCCATAACCTAATGAAATTAGGAAAATTTGAAGAGGCAAATAACACTTACAAAGAAACATGGTTCCAAGAAACTACTACTGGCTGGATAGAGGCATTAAAAAATTTTGATCAATGGCAAAAATCGTCACCTTTTTCAAATCTAGAAGAACAAGCAAAAAGTTTTGTCTCTGAGGGTCAAAAATTTTATACACAACGTATGCGATCCGGAGGTTCCTCTTCCTTTATTCTTGAAGATAAACTTATAACAGGAAGGTCAAAGCAAGCCGTTTTAAACTCCCTCAAAGCGGCTCTGTTGTATGAAAATTTGGCACAACAAGAAAAACAAAATAAAAATGCTCACTTAAACACCGCTAGAAAATTGTATCTCTTGGTTTCAGATATATTTCTTAGAAATGAAATTTATGGGGAACATATTGAATATGAAAAAAAGGTTTTAGAAATTACAAAACAATTGCCTAAAAACACATTGCTGCCATCTTGGCCAGTTGCGTACACTTATGCATATGAAGAACTTTCACTAAATCAAGACCTATCGAGGCACCCACTCAACCCAAACATCCCGCCTGAAAATTTACATGCGGTTATGAAGTGGGTGAAAAACCTAAAGCCACAGCATAGGTGTTCAATAGAAACTTTAAAAAGTATTTTGCAATCCGACTCGCTGTTTTCTACCTATTTTTTAAATAATTTTGGTAGTTTTTTATTAAAAACAAAATCAATAGAAACAATACCACCATTCTTTATTGAAATGATAAGTCGGCATGTGCTTGTACAAAATGTATGTCTAGAAAACAATATTGATCCTGTAACACTTCGAAGGTATATACAAAATTCTACACTAATTGTTTTAGAGATTAAGATTAAAGAAAAATTATCTACCCTTACTCCTGGCGACTATACTCCTGCTTGGGCGACTTGCATTGAAAAAATAGATTCAAAATTAATAACTCAAGCGAATGTAATTTTAGAAAACCTAGAAAAACAAAATGACTTCAAAGTCGTGAAAAAGATTATCAATATAATTATTAATAATCTTATCGAATCTATGGAAGGAGGAGGCGGCAAAGCAGCCGAGTTTGATAAAGTCATAGGAACTCACGTTAATGTTTTTTCGATTTTAGGTCCCCATTCTTCTGCGCAATATGGAAACATAAGCATCATTTTTAAAAACAGCTTTCTTCAAGAATCAGATTCATTTTTACTGCCATGCGCCGCCTCTGTATTTTATAACAGTAATTTTGGGACAACGATAGATAGGCCTTGGGTTAAAGAAGAAAAATGGAATGAATCTACACCCCTTAAATTTAATCGAAGTAAAATTTTCCCAAGAATCGCAGGTTATGGCGGATGGGAAACGGCTGCACGAGATTTGATGGCAAGAACGGCTGTCAAAAATAATAAAGATGTAGCCACAGTAACATTAGATGAAGTACGAGAATATTTGAGGGAAGAAGACTCGCACCATCTTATCGAATGCCATTTGCGCAATGATCAATGGATCGAGCAACTGGTCAAATCTGCAGCCGTCAATCTCAGCTCAAATGTTGAAAAAATAGTTATGAGCAATGAAGTGTTTGAAATTCTCAATAAATCTTTAGATCAGATTATCAAGGAATCGATAAAATATTATCGGGAAAAAGGCATTCTGGAAGTTGCGAATGGCTCGTCATTAGCATTAGAACTAGCAAATACATTTACTGATCCTTTGGGATAACTCCTTCACAATTTTTTGGTTTCAGTTGAAAATTGCGAATCTTCCTTGTAAAATCGAAGCTGAAATTCGAAATTACAAGGAAGATTTATGAAAAGAATAAAATATTACTCTCAGATTGATCGTCAATTTAGTGTTCATCCGGTATGCGCCATTCTTGGTGCTAGGCAAGTTGGAAAGACAACTATTTCAAAAAAATACATCGAACAAATTGGTGGGGAATATACAATTTTCGATCTAGAAAATCCTACAGATCTTGCCAGGCTGGAAAATCCAATGATCGCTCTAGAAAAGCTAGAAGATCAAATTATATTAATTGATGAGATTCAATTTAAACCAGATCTCTTCAAAGTTCTACGCGTTCTTGTCGATCAAAAAAAGAATAGAAAATTTTTGATACTTGGTAGCGCATCTAGAGAATTAATAAAACAATCATCAGAAACTTTAGCCGGGAGAATTGGTTATATAGAATTACCGCCTTTTTCTTTAAACGAAGCAAAAGATATCAAAAAACTCTGGCTGAGGGGCGGATTTCCATTGGCTTATCTCGCTAATACTGACGATAAAAGTTATTTATGGAGACAAGGATACATAAAAACATTCTTAGAAAAAGACATCTCTAATCTTGGATTTAATATTCCCCCACAACAAATGAGACGATTTTGGTTAATGCTTGCGCATTATCATGGGCAAACATTTAATGCAAGCGAAATAGGACGATCTCTAGGAACATCAGATAACTCTGTAAGAAAATATCTTGATATTTTAGCAGGAACTTTCATGGTTCGAGTTTTGCAACCTTGGTTTGAGAATCTAAAAAAACGACAAGTTAGATCTCCTAAAATTTATTTTCGAGATAGCGGAATTTTGCATGCATTAGTTGGCATCGAAAGTTATGATGATTTGCACAATAATCCTAAATTTGGATCTTTTTGGGAAGGATTCGCCTTAGAGGAAGTTATTAGAATTCTTGATGCAAATTCTGAAGATTGTTATTTTTGGGCAACTCAAGCTAATGCAGAATTAGATTTATTTATTCTTAAACATGGGAAAAGATTGGGCTTTGAAATCAAATTTACAGACACTCCAAAAATTACTAAATCAATGCGCATTGCAATTGAAGATTTAAAACTTGATAGCCTTTCAATCATTTATCCTGGAGATAAAATTTTCCCACTTGATGACAAAGTAACCGTTTATGGATTAGAAACAATCGCAACAGGAAAGTTCGCCTCACAACATCCTAATTAATATTAAAAATTTAAGTTAAAGGTAACGATTTCTGTAACCTTTAACTCAAGGAGAAAATTATGAAGAAAGTTTTGATCGCTTTAATTTCGATATCACTTTTATCAATCGTTAATTATGGGTTTGGTTTTGATACACCAACCTTCTACAAAACACCCCACTTATTTGATCCACGCCAAATACCTGATGATAATTGGTTGGCAAATTTAGATGTTCAGTATTCTAATGGAAGTACATATCGTGGGCGCAATAAAAAATCGGATAAGGTAAATGCGTTAAACATTTATGGATATCACAACTTACTTTATTTGACTTCCAACACCAATACTCCAGCAGGAGCATCTGCGACAGTATCAGCTAATATCACCAACATTAATACTAAAAGAACGAATTTTGCAGCTACTAATCCGGCAGCATCAAACACATTTGGTCAAGTAGAATATCATGGCAAATTTGAAGTTGATGAACTTATGTTTTTGTTTCGACAAAACTTTGTGAATAAAATTTTCGGAGAAATAAATTTGCCAATCCGTAGAACTAGATTCAGTCATGTGTCGTACACAGACAAATCACCAGAAGGAACCGGAAACTATACAAAAAATGATACGACTTGGGTTCAGTTTCTGAATGGGCTGAGTGACATTTTTAGAGCATATGGCCTCAAGCCACCATCAATTGACAATAGAAAATTTGGATTCGGTGATACAACTTTGTTGCTTGGTTTTCATAGTGAAGTTCCAAATCTCAATGAATTCACAAAATATATGAAAGTTATTTTCAAGGGTGGACTTCTTTTCCCAACAGGATCGAAACGAAATTTTAATGCTGCCCTTTCAACTGAACATGGATACAACACACATTTCGGATTTCCTGTTCATCTCGATGTACTGTTTGGATTAAGCAATGATGTATTTTTCGGAACATATTCTGATTTGATATTTTTTGTAGATCAAACCTTAAACAATTATCAGGTCAAAACCGATTCAAATCAAAACGGATTCATAAAACTTCATAGAGCAAAGGTCAGGGAAGAAAAGGGAGCGCTTTTCGATTTCGCCGGTTATCTCAAGCTCGATAGATTTTTTGAAGGCCTTTCTGCTCTCGCAGGATATTCATTCGTAACCAAATTCAAGGACACTCTATCGGTTTCAAGCTCTACAGTAAACACAGGCGGAGAAATCGTTAACAGTGATGGACGACTAAAAAATTGGAGATTTCACACCCTCCACCTCGCGATCGAATATGATCTTGGAATGCACGAGCCATTTAATTCAAAAAAATGGCAGCCACATTTTGAGATTTTCTACGATTATCCTTTCAGCGGCAGACGAGTTTTCATGGGTTCAAACATCGGAGGCCTCATCGGCTGCACCTTCAAATGGGAATTTTAAGCCCATTTTTTTACCCAAATTTGACTTAAAAGCCAAATAAATTAGTCTTAATACTCGTCTGCTTGGGGAATTACTTTAATCCAATTTAATAAATATAAAAGGAATTTTATGAAAAAAAATATTCTATTATTTTTGCTGTCTGCTTGTGCAATCCAATTCTCAAGTGCATTTTGCATGCAAACCCCAACTCTTCTAGTTGATGCAGCTATGGATGGTGACTTTGATGAATGCTCGAAACTTATTGATGGTGGTGAGGACGTAAATCAAAAAGATGTAGATGGTATGACCGCACTTCACTATGCTGCATTCTTTGGAAAATTAGATATCGCACAATTATTGATAAATAATAATGCAGATAAAACAATAAAAAATAATGACGATCAGACAGCACTTGATTTAGCTCAAAAAAACAGAAATCCACGCAAGTGTTATGAATATGATGAAATCATAGTGTTGCTTGGCGGACCACTTATATAAATAAAAATTTTTGGGATGGGACAAAAAATAAATAAGGAACTTTATGAAGAAAAATATTTTATTAATTTTGTTGTTTATTTTCACAATTCAATTATCAAATACATTTTGCAGAAATGATCATTCTGAACCGAATTCATTGGTAGAAGCAGCACAAGAATGCGATTATGATGAATGTGTAAGTTATATTCAAAATGGTTCTAATGTTAACGAAACTGATAATTCTGGGTCAACTGCTCTTCACTATGCAGCACTTTTCGGCAGGCCAAACATTGCGCAGTTATTGATAAATAACAATGCAAACACAACCATTCAGAATAATGCTGGCTACACAGCGCTTGATTTAGCACAAATGAACATTAATCCACTTAATCCCAACAGGCATAATACAGTAATATCAATAATAAACAGCACAAATAATTAACAATTATCAAGGGGGAGGAAGAAGGTATTTCTTCTTCAGAAGAATCTCCTGAATTAAAACCAAAACACTTAATACTCTGTAATTATAAAACACAAATACAATTAATAAATTCAGCATATGAAAAAATGATAACAGCTAAATCAATACTCAAACGAATTTCAGCGGAGACCTTTTTTTTAGACATCATAAAAG